>LWDU01040455.1_pt1 | contig 26326 bp, 18 predicted proteins | sample 727161 | NCBI WGS metagenome assembly LWDU01 (sample SAMN04566230, study PRJNA314399) | hydrothermal vent metagenome | isolation source: deep sea hydrothermal plume seawater | place: Mexico: Gulf of California, Guaymas Basin | collected 2004-07-11
GTCGATTCGAGCAAGCCGCGTTCGTCTAGATCTTGCAAGAACACGGACAATGTATGATCGAATACTGGAAGGTACTTCTTGGAGAGGTACTCGATCGTTCCCTCCCGATTCGCGTGCCAATCCCAGGCGCCGAAAGCCAACGTCACGCAGCGCACTCCGGCTTCTATCAAGCGACGTGTTAGCAGCAGGTGCTGAGGGCTTTGAGGAGCGCCGCCGAAACTTGGGTCGGTTTTTTGAGTCTCGCCATACCGGTCTCGAACACGCCTCGGCTCTCTCTCTAAATCGAGCGCTTCGGCAAGCCGGCTCGACGTGAGCAGACCGAACGCCTGTTTTTGAAAGCTATCCAGTCCGTCAGACTCGACCCGCCGATGGTACTGGCCCAACGCGGCGAGCAACTGTCGACGATCACCGAACCTGGAGAGATCGACACCGTTCAACAAGAGGTCGGACTTTATGTCACCTTCCAACGCGAACGGCACATGTTCACGGCCCGTAAACCCTGGCCACGAGACCTGACCGGAAGCGTCGTGTATGCCGCGATTACGATATGGGGCGTAGCTCATCTTGGGCGACGCATCAACGTACGGCACGATGCCGTTCCGTCCCCGTCCTAAGACGCACGAGGCGGCCGAACCAAAGGTAGGCCACCCACCAGCCGGTTCGTTGTCTCCATTGCGACCGCCGGGACGACCCGTGTAGCATTGAAATGACTCGTGTCTGTTTTGCATGCCGACCAAAGTCCTGACGATCGAGAATTTGTCGGCGATTCCGGCTAGTTTCGGCAGCATCTCAGAAAACCGAATACCGGGGAGTTTTGTGGAGATCGACCCAAACGCTCCTCGAATCTCGCGGGTTGCGTTCGGTTTCGGATCGAACGTCTCATGCTGGGTCGGGCCGCCAGGCAAATAAATCATGACGACCGATTGTTGGCGGCCGATCGGCGAAGTTTGTTCCGCATGCAGCAGGCTGGGCAATGAGAGACCGCTGACTCCGAGCGAGCCAATTCGGAGGAAGTTGCGCCGCGTCATCCCGTCGCAAAATAGGTGACGTCGATTTTCTACAATGGACAGCACGCGCCAACTCCTTCCTAAACCGGGTGCCCTACCATTATGGGGCTAAACTCTTCCGTAGGAAAGATCTTATCGGGAGCTCGGCGAGTTGCAGCCCCTTGTCCATTACGGTTGGACGTGGATTCTGTTCGTCATTCCCGCTACGATCAAGCGGATACCGATCGATTGTAGCCTTGAAAGATGGCAGTCAGGAGATGAATCAGGCGACGCAACGGACAAGCCCCGACACTGGCATGTTCACACATTGATAACACCTACAGTTGGGGAATTGGCTGGCTGACGGTGATGGCGCGGGCAATCTCGTCGGGCACTCCCGACACCAATCGAAGTTTTCCGACGTCGAACAACGTATTCATGACCGTGGCCAACAGGTTCTTTACGGTCACGGGTTCCGTCGCGGGTCGACTCGCCGTGCGATCGGATTGTCCGATCACTTGGCCCATTGGTAAACCACCACCGGCCAGCATTAGAGTGCAAAGATTCCCCCAATGATCTCGGCCTCCCTTATTGTTGATCTTCGGCGTGCGGCCAAACTCACCAGTGATGACCAACAGGACCTTGTCGGTGAGTCCACGCTGCTCAAGATCTTCGATGAAAGCGCTAACGGCTTTATCTACGGCAGGGCCAAGTAACGGCATGCCGTCGTCAATTCCAAACGCGTTGCCGTGCATGTCCCAGCCAGCACTGGTGACGGTCACAAACCCACATCCGGCTTCAACCAGCCGCCGAGCCATCAGCATCTGCTTGCCCAACGCGATGGGTGACTGTGCTGGCACATTGCTTTTCTTTTTCTGTAGCTTTGGCGGGATCTTGAATTGACTCGTATCGTACCGCTCGATCGTACTGGGATCTTCCTGTCTCAGATCAAATGCGTCGCTGACACCGCCCATAACCACATCGAAAGCCTGTTGCTGAAATCGGTCGGTGCCTTCGAGCTGACCACTTGCATCCGCCTCACGTTTGATACGATCCAATTGCGACAAGAGGCTGCGACGATCCTCAAGCCGATTCTGTTTGACTGCCAGCGTCATGTTTTTCAGCACTTGTCCGCCTGCGCTAGGATCGAATGCGCGGTAGGCCGCGGCCAAGGACCCAACGTTTGTAACTCTCGCGGTTTGAGCACCGAGACCTTTGTATTGGCTGCCTACCGCCGGTGGCGGCAAGACAGTGTTCATCGGGATACCCGTGTTGGGGTTGCTCGCTCCCGCTAACCTCGCGTAGATAGTGCCCATGGTCGCCCCCGTCGAATTGCCACCACTGGCAACCAACTCGGACGCTGATCCATGACTGCCATTGCCGTGACGAAAGGAACGGACAATGGAAAGACGATCTGCCAGTTTTGCCAACCCGGTAAAGTGGCTACCAAATGTGACTCCCGGAAGCTTGGTCTTCACTTCGCCATACATGGCTCGGTTGATGGCAGGTGCGGACATCTTCGGGTCGAATGTCTCAATGTGCGTGGGCCCGCCTTGAAGGAACAACAGCACAACCGATTTGTCTCGCACGATTTGTTCGGTTCCTTGTGCCACCTTCAGCATGCCTGGGAGCGTTAAGCCGCCCAATCCCAAGGCGCCAATGTGCAGGAGATCGCGCCGGGTTACGCCCTGACAATGTCGAGTGTGTCCGTCAAAGATCGTGAGCATCGCATCAGTCCTTTCGTTCCAACCATCCTATCATTTTCATCCCAGCGCGACACGACATATTTTATTATCGGTCAGCCGCACCCAAGATCCGCACACGAGACGGCGATTGAGCGGCAATGTTGAATGAGCCGCGAAAAATGGGCCATTGTGGAGATTAAAACCTCCCGCGTCCGCCCTCGTCTGTCTGTTGGACGGGACTCTTTCTTGCGTAGACCCACGGTCTCGCCTGTTTGATTGCAAGCTTCCCCTGTTGCGTAATCTTGAACTCGATCTCCATCGAAAAGTTCTCATCTTCCAAAGAGCTGCCGTAGAGTTTCGTGAATTTGGCGTGAACCGTGGCCAGATAATCGCGTAGCTGTTCCTGGTGACTTGGCGACAGCAGCGACTTTCGGTCGGACGACCGGTTCGAATTACGAATCAACTGATTGTCACGGATGTTCCACCAATCAAGCAAAAGCTCCTCCGGAATCGACGCCTCATCTGGATTGGTCACGAGGTCCTCGCCAACTTGTGTGTTCAAATAGTAGTGTCCCTTGGTCTGGTAAAGGATGTCATCGGTGACTGCCACGCCATTGGCCAATTCACCCTTGAAGTTCGGATGAACTAGTACGCCCATTGCAGTTGCGAAGTGATCGACACGATAGAAGTCTCGCTCTTCATAAGCTCGGAAGTTCCACAAACTCGCATAGACTTGCTTAATCGACTTTGAGAGGTGGCCTTCTGCTGGATGATGCGTGAAGGAATCGTACAGTCCAGCCCCACTGAATCCCGGAAGGTCTTCGTTGTTTGTGCTAGAACGGCAACGGATCGACGAGCCCTGTGGAAATGACTTTTGCAGTTCGTCCAGTGCACTCATCATCCAACTCGGCATCTCGCCCGCGGCAAGCATTCCGCGAAACTTCTTTAGTTGTGCTTCCTGTGAATCGCGATCCTGTTTGAATTCCGATTTTTCGAAGAGTTCGGCTGCATACTGATCGAATCCGTTGTGCTTCATGAATTCGTCGTAGAAATAAAATGGCACGGCGTATCCAGCGGGCACGGTTCCCTCCGCGAATCCGAACGTACGCAACGTCGCCAGGTTGGCGGCTTTCACGCCCACGCTGGACGCATCCGAAAATTTGACGTCGTCCAACCCGCGAATTCGAGTGACCGAGAGGTTCTGTACGGGCACTTGCTTTTTCGACGGCCGAAGATCAACGAAGTGGGCCTCGACGTCACCCAACGTTGCTTCGCGAATTTTGTAGCCCTCTGCGGTTACCTGGTAGGAGACATACTTTCCGATCAGCGGCCGTATGGCGTCGATTTTTCCAGCATTCGAGATGAATGCGTTGGGGATCCGGTCCTGGATTGCGCGAAGATTGACGTGCGAAAGCGGAGTCTGTCGAACGGCCGTGATGATGCCGGCCACCCGCGGCATTTCGTTCGGAAGCGACTGATAGAGAACGATGTCACGTGGACTCGGACGCTCGTCAATTTTCATTAGCCGCAGCCGGCCGAAGGATTCTCCCGCGTTCAATGGAAGAAACGCGACGTCGGTATTGTTGAGGTCTTCATCCTGATAGACGGGGATACCCGACCGCTTATACTCTGCCTTGTCTTCGGTATACCTTGCGATCGCCCGTTCCCCTCGTGGGTAATAACCGACGTTACCTTTTAGAATTGGCATTTTCGATAGCAGCGCCGCATGGCAGATTTTCACCATCTCGTGTGAGTAGGCGTCAAAAGGTTCGAATTCGAAAGTGAAGAGTCCTGCCTTGCCGCTCGGTGATTTGAGCATTGGCCGATAGACCAATACGCCTTTCATTTGGTCGCCGCCGCGAAACGGGAGCCCGGCGGCGCGGCCGAACATCATGTGTGCGCGGTGCGTGTTTGTATTGATGAAGTAGAGCTGTCGATCGTCGGTCGTCGCTTTGTCCAATGTGAACTTGACAAACTCGATACCGGCTAAGAACGTGTCGATCAGGACCTCGTCGCCCTTGTAGGAGAGTTTCTGGAAAGTCCCATGGTCAGGAATCTCCGCCGCGCCATCTCGAAACTCGATTTTGCTGGGCGGAACCGTCTCGGCATTCGCGTCGCCAGGGAATCCGCCTCGTCCACCGCCCGGAAAGCCTCGTCCACCACCGGGGAATCCGCCTCGACCGCCGCCAGGGAATCCGCCCCGACCGCCGAACTGCGGCACAAGCTCCTCGCCCGCGATTTGGCCGTCCTTGTTTTTGTCGAGTTTTCGGATCGCTGAGGCGGCGTTTTTCAATTCCTCGGCGGAAATTTCGCCGTCCCCGTTTGCATCGAGTGCGACCATGAGCGGGGGAGGCGGCGGAACAAAACCGCCTCGTCCTCGCGGAGGGTTGTTGCCTGGAGGCTGCGATCGACCATCGTGTGCCAATAGCAAAATGGCCCCGGCCGTCAATAACACGATAGCAGTGCGACGCATGATCGATTCTCCTCATAGATATCAATGGCTTTCCCCGTTACTGGTAAACCGTGAGCACTGGTTAACCGTGAGCACTGAGGAAAGTTCTGCGGAAACCGGGCGGATTGGCAAGGCATCGCCAGTTTTCATCCGAGCTCATAGTTTACATGAGTTGAATGGGGACGTCTGCTGACATGAGCACAGACTCTGCCGGTGTTGGAAGCGGTGCGTGCTCAATTGACGAATCAGCCGGCACGCGCTAGCGTCCGGGTCTTGTACCAAGAAAACGTTAGTCAACGTATGGCAAGAACCGTGGGCTGGCGCCCGGCGGGTGATAGCACTGGCGGAGCCAGTGCCACACATTGAATGTTGACTCGTCAGGCAAACCCTAGCTCAACGTCATTTCTCGATCCGCACGCGGCATCGTTCGGTGACAAATTCCTTCCAGATGATCCGGGCACTGTAGTCCTTGTCACGCAGTTCGAGTTCATACGTACCGGTGACTTGGTACGTATCCGCTTTCTCGAACTTGAACCATTTGCTGATGTCCACCTGTTTGTCAAACACGTCACCGGGTTTTAACTCGCGGTATACGCCTATGCCGCCGCGGTGTCGAGGATCACCCGTGTCCGAGATCGATTTCCCCGACCCATGACCTGCAAAAGCCGTAAAGCCAAATTGATTATTGCGAGGACCCCGCTGCTGCCCACCTTCAAGGAATCGGACGGTTGTCTTGCCGACATTCACAATTCTGAGGCTCAGCACCACTGGCTCTCCGATTCGATGACTCTCCCGCACCGTAGAAAAGCTCACACGAAGTTGATGACCGGGATGCTGACGATCTTGAATTTTCGCATTGAGAGCGACTGCCACTTGTCGTGCGTTTGCTTGACCAACCACATCGGCCAATACTGCCACTTTCCCATCGGCATCGGGAGCTGATATCGAACCGACTACTTCGCAAACTCCGTCGACGCAGATGGCCAATCGATGTTGCCTCTCTAATGGAGCGGCCAGTTTCACCATGACTCGGTAGTAATCGTTTCGATTTGTAAGCGACCAAATAGTGCTGTCGCCCAAATTTGTTGCCAACCGCTCCCCCAAGTCCACCGTTCCACCCACTGTACGTGCGGCTTCGACTCCTTGGCCATCGGATGTGATCCGGTAGATTCCCGCTTCAACCTCGGCCGAGTAGGCGTTCGTTCGATCGACGACGCCGATGACGCACATTGCAAGCAGCACTAGATTTGCGGGACGCATATTTCGCTCCTATGGGAATAAAGAGTGGCATTGGTGGTTGAGACGACGTACATCATGCACGGTTTCGCATGGTGTCATTCTTTAACGCATTCTATCGTTACGTCTCGGGCGTTTCCCTATCTTGACGGGATGAAGACATGAATACACCGAGGTCCAAAATGGCGTACAATAGCTGGTCCTTCCGATTCGCAATCGTTCCATCCTCCTTCACTGGCCCTCCGACCTCGATGAGCCGTCTGACCACCATTCTCATTCTGTTGTTGACGTGTTGTGCCCAATTCGCGCTGCGAAACAACATAGCCGCTGCATCGGATGAGGAAACGCTCGCCTTGGAAGAGGAATTCCGTCAAACAATCGTTCCATTTCTGAAGAAACAGTGCTTGATCTGCCACGGTGTTGATCGAAAAGAAGGCGAGTTAGACCTTAGTGTTTTCAATTCCATCCATCGTGTTACAACGGCCCACATGACGTGGCAAATCGTGCTCGATCGGCTCGAAGCTGGTGAAATGCCGCCAGACGAATCTGATACACAACCCTCAATGGAAGTCCGTAGCCAGGTAACTCAATGGATACGTCGCTTCCGTCGGTCCGAAGCTATTCGCACGGCCGGTGACCCTGGTGTCGTGCAGGCCAGGCGACTGAGCAACACCGAATACAATTACAGCATCCGGGACCTGACCGGGGTCGATATGCAACCGACCAAGGAGTTTCCGGTTGATCCGGCAAACGAATCTGGATTCGACAACTCCGGTGAGTCCTTGGGTATGTCTCCCGCGTTACTCAAAAAATACATTGGCGCTGCGCGAAGTGTCGTTGATCATTTGGTCTTGAAACCCGATGGGTTTAGCTTTGCTCCTTTTCCAGTCGTCACCGACACGGATCGCGACAAGTACTGTGTTCGTCGCATCATCGACTTTTACCAAAGCCAAGTAACGGACTACGACCAGTACTTCTATGCAGCATGGATATTCCGTTGTCGCGCGATTTGCGGGAATGCGAAAACGCAGCTCAGTGAAGTTGCTGCGACACAGCGGATTAGCCCCAAGTATTTAGAGATGATATGGTCAACGCTGGAAACGCGTGAAGAGATTGGCCCGATTTCGCAGCTGCAAAAGATGTGGAACCAGCTACCCTCGACCGAGCGGGAGTCGGAGGCCGCCAGGCGAGGATGCCACGAGATGGGACAGTATGTCGTACAGCTTCGCGGGCAGTTGCAACGAAAATTCGAGAACCTCAACGCCGCGGGTGTCCATCGCGGCTCCCAGACGTTTGTGCTCTGGAAGAACCGTCAATATGCAATGCACCGCATGAAGTGCAATCACGAAGCGTTAACAAGACGGACCACTCAATCCCCGGCAGATGCGATACCGGGTGAATTAAGGATTCCTGATGACGGTGAGGAACGTGAACGTCACATCGCTGCATACGACCGATTTTGTGCCGTATTCCCTGACGCTTTCTACATTTCAGAACGTGGGCGTGACTATCTGGAAACTCCTAGAGAGGAACAAGAAAGAGGCCGGTTCCTGAGCGCAGGTTTTCACAGCATGATGGGCTATTTTCGTGACGACACACCGCTCTGCAAGTTGATGCTCGACGAGAAACAGAATTTGGAACTTGATCGTCTGTGGCACGAGTTAGACTATGTCACGTCCGCTCCGATGCGTCAGTATTCAGGGTTCGTTTGGTTCGAGCGCACGGACTCTTCCTTCATGCGGGACCCTGAATTCGATTTTGCCCGCGCCGAGGACAAAGACGTAACGTTGGAGCCAATGATCAAACGACTGTCCCAGGTCTATTTGTCGAAAGTAAAACGGGATGGTGGCCGGGGAAAATCGTTGCGAGCCATTGAAGACTTCTTCAATAATATTAACAAGCAGATACGACACGTTGAAAAGTCGCGTCTCGCGTCCCAACCAAGTCACTTGACGTCGCTGCTGAAATTTGCCGAGACCGCATTTCGACATCCGTTGACGCAAAGCGAAAAAGACGAGCTGCTTGATTTTTACCACTCGTTGAAGAATCAAACAGAGCTCACTCACGAGGAGGCTGTCCAAGACACGATCGTCTATATATTGATGTCGCCTCGATTTTGCTATCGCCTGAACCGGGACGGGCTCGATGAAGCCAGAACAGCCGCAGAGACGCAGCAGTTGACAAGCAGCGAACTAGCGAGTCGCCTCAGTTATTTCCTTTGGGCCAGCCTGCCAGATGGGGAGTTATTGAGTCATATTGCGAGCGACGATTTGCAACGGCCCGAAGTACTTATTGCTCAGGCACGCCGCATGGTGGCAGACGGCCGCGTCCGTGGCCTGGCGACGGAGTTTGCCGGGCATTGGTTGGACTTCCGCCGTTTCCAAGAGCACAACAGTGTTGACCGCCAACGGTTCCCTTCGTTCACAAACACCTTGCGACAAGCGATGTTCGAAGAACCGATTGTCTTCTTCGTCGATCTTGTGCAACACAACGGGTCCGCGCTCGAATTCCTTTACGCGGATCATACGTTCGTCAATGCTACTCTGGCCAAACACTACGGCATGCACGGATTGACTTTCCGATCAGGCGAATGGAAACGCGTCGACGCAGCGGGTAAATTCGGTCGCGGCGGGCTGCTTCCGATGGCCGTGTTTCTTACAAAGAACGCTCCAGGTCGGCGTACCAGTCCAGTGAAACGCGGCTATTGGGTGGTCCGTCGTTTGCTCGGAGAACGCATCCCGCCACCGCCGCCGAATGTGCCCGACTTGCCTGACGATGAGTCAAAACTAGGCGACCTTACACTTGCCGAAACACTCGCTCGGCACCGCGCGCACAAGAGTTGTTCCGCATGCCACGATCGATTCGACGCGATCGGGCTCGTCTTTGAAGGATATGGACCGGTTGGCGAGTTGCGCGAGTTGGACTTGGGTGGGCGGCCGATCACCGACGTGGCGATTCTCCCTGGCGGCTACGAATCGGTTGGCCTCGATGGGTTGCAAGAGTATTTGAAAGAGGAACGCCAAGACGAATTCCTCGATAATTTGTGTCGAAAATTGCTATCTTACGCTCTTGGTCGGACCCTTTTGCTTTCCGATGATATCTTGGTTGGAGAGATGAAAGTCGATCTCGCTGCCAACCAATATCGATTTGGAAGCCTGATCGAGACTATCATTACAAGTCCGCAGTTCCTGACCAAACGTGGGCACGTCATGCTCAGCAAGGAATGAGAAATGCCATCTCAGGGCCAGCAGATCTCCCGCCGAGTTCTTCTTCGCGGCGCAGGTGCCGCGATGGCGCTTCCGTGGCTGGAATCGATACCGGTTTGGGGCGAATCGAAAATCAGTGATGGGTCACAATCAATTCCAAAGCGATTCGCGACGTTGTTCATGGCTTGTGGAATTAACGCAGATCACTGGTGGGCAAAGGGTGCTGGAAATGACATGGAGCTGGGCAAGAGCCTTCAGCCCATGGAACCCCTGCGGTCGAAAATGAACTTTGTTTACGGCCTGTTCAACGAAGCAGCCGTCGGTGTCGGAATTCATCCCGGGCAAACAGGGAATATCCTCTCCGGTGCGAAACTCCAAAAGGGAGCGGAGTTGCGAGGTGGAATGAGCGTCGACCAGCTGTTGGCGAATCGTTTCGGCCAAGCGACGGTGCAACCGAGTTTGGTTTTGGGATGCGAACAGCCAATCACCGGCTATCACGAAACCAATTTTTCGATGGCCTACAGCTCGCACATTTCGTGGCAGAACGCAACATCACCTGTCCCGATGGAAGTTTACCCATCTCTGGCGTTCGATAACCTGTTCGACAATCGAGTCAACAGTCGAAACGCCAGTATTTTGGATCGCGTCAAGGAAGAAGCGGCCAGTCTGAGTCGACGTGTTAGTGCTGCCGATAAGTCCAAGGTCGATGAATACTTGACGAGCGTACGTGAAGTTGAAAAGCGAGTTGAGCGTATGAGGCAGGAGCAGGCGAAAGCCGCAGACCACGCTCAAGGAAAAGGCAAAACTCTAACGGCGATGAAACGACCTGACAACGGTCTGCCCGCGGATATCCGTGAACACATGCGATTGATGTGCGACATAATTGCCCTCGCTTTTCAAACGGACAAGACTCGCGTCGCTAGTTTGCTGTTGTGCCGTGACATCTCCGGACTATTCTATCCGTTCCTTGACGTCCGCAAGACGCATCACTCGGCTTCGCACAGCGACCTCTCTGACGACTACGAGCGGATTTCTCGTTATTACTGTAGTCAGCTCGCCTACCTTGCCCAACGACTCGATGCGATGCCGGAAGGTGACGGAACCGTGTTAGACAATTCCTGCCTGCTGTATCTTTCCAATATGTGGTCGGGAAGCAAACACGACAGTACAAAGTTGCCGGTACTTCTGGTCGGCGGCTTGGGTGGCCACTTGAAGACGGGACGTGTCTTGGACTACCGAGATGCAGGCGACGAAAACCGAAAACTCTGCAGTCTCTACCTGTCGATCATGGATGGAATGGGAGTGCATGAGGATCGGTTTGGCGATGCCGAAACGCGGCTTGCCAATGTCTAATATTTTGGCCACCTCTTGCTGAACACAATCGCAATGCCACAGTCTACTTCGGCACGCGACGCAGAAAGATGCGGTTTAGTCGCAGCAGCTCCGTGCCGTGTGCAGTGACCACCTCGGCCTTGAGAGTTGCAGGTCCTTTCGACAGCACTAGCGTGCCCACGTCGAGGCGGGTAAAGACATCCGCTGTCGGCGTTGTGGGTGGAGTGCATTCGACAGTCTGGTCGCCGACGCTGAGTCGTAACGTACCACCACCACGAGCCGATCGACCGTAACTGATGGCAACCTCGTATGTTCCACCACGCAGTACATCTAACTTCCACGTCGCGTGTTCGCCCGCTTCTTTCCATCCCTCGATGGTGTCCCAGTCGTAGCCCCGGAATACATACGTGACATTCTTGCCCTGCCACTTTGCCCAACTGGGTTGAATCTCGACAAGCGGTTCCGCGGTATGACCGACTGGAATAGGTACCGGACGATATTCGACGCCGTCTGTCACGTCGTCAAACCAACGCAAGAACTCGGCGCGCAGTCGGCGGACGATTTCGGGGTGCTTGTCGGCCAAGTTGTTCTTCTCGGCGAGGTCTGCGTCCAGATCGAACAGTTGCCAGTTTTTCTCAGTAGCCGTTTCGCCTCGGCGAATCTGACAGGCCAACTTCCAACGCTGATCGGAGATTGCCCAGCGGTCGTTCGGATTGGGGAAATAGCGGTCCCACGTGTGGTAGACGTACTTGTGATGACGTTGCCCACTGCCCGCCTCGAGCAACGGCAGCAGACTCATCCCGTCGATCTTGCGATCGTCAGGCAGCGGTACGCCGGCCAACTCGCAAAATGTGGGGAACAGGTCCACGTGTGAACACTGCGCCTCAACTCGGCCGCCAGCGGGGAAGTGTTTTGGCCAACGCACGAAAAGCGGAACGCGAACGCCGCCTTCGTAGATCGACCCCTTGTTGGCCCTTAACCCGGCCTTGAAGTGACGGCTCACTCCGCCGTTATCGGTCATGAACAACACAACCGTGTTGTCGGTCAATTTCAGTTCATCAAGCCTTTTCAACAAGCGGCCGACGTTTTGATCGATGATGTCGATCATCGCATAGATGCGAGCCTCGCGGAGTTCCAGTCCCCGCTTCAAGTACTTGTTGATCAGCAGATCGCCACGAGCTTGTCCATCGTGGCTGGTACCCACGACCCACGGCGAGTGCGGTGCATTGAAAGGCAGATAGCAAAACCAAGGCTGCTTTTGGTTGGTTTCGATGAATTCGATCGCCGCGTCGGTGAACAGGTCCGTCACATAGCGTCGCGCTTCCACAGGCTTACCATTGTGCACGATTTGATCGGGATAGTCGTACTTGTCGATGTGTCCGTGGTAGTGCCCGAGGAACTCATCAAAGCCGCGGTGGTGAGGTTGGTAGGGAGCGTATTTCCCTAAATGCCACTTGCCGAAACAGCCGGTTCGATAGCCAGCCTTTTTCAATTGTTCGGCAATTGTCACTTCACTCAAACCCAATGTGTCGCCACCAAATCGCGTGTTATATAGCCCCGTGCGAAAACAATACCGGCCCGTCATCAGACCTGCTCGAGTCGGAGCGCATACGGGCGCCGCATAAAAGCGAGAAAAGTCCACGCTCTCTTCGGATAGTGCGTCCAGCACTGGCGTGTCGAGATCCTTATTCCCACGCATGCCCACATCCCACCAGCCCTGATCGTCAGTCAGAACAAACAAGATATTCGGCTTTTCCGCCGCCGCCATCGCCGGCGAGGTCGAGAGCAGGAACCCGAGAATCATGAGCCATCGAGTCATCAGATGTCCTTTCGTAGGTCACGTTCGATGAACGTGACCAGCCAGCATGGGCGATTTCACCAGCGCACGGCATCATAAGCGAAGCTGAGATGTCTCGTGCTCCCCCGATAGCCCATTGTTGGGGGCAAGGGAACTGGCTGGTGGAGTTAGGGCAAATAAAGGAAAAGGGAATTTTGCGGACCATTTGATTGTTTTGCCCAACGTTGTCGCATATATTGCGCTTTGATTGATGAGGGATCTATTATGTCGCGTAGACCAATTGCGTTGAGGACTCTTCTATGAAACGCCTTCTTTTCTCCCTCGCTGTTCTTGCGATCACGACCGTTTCAGCTCAACGTGCTGAGGCTGGCATTGTTGGATTCGATATTCAATTGGTGCATAACAATACACCGTCGGCTGCTGAGCAGACGGCGTTCGATTCGGCTGAGGCGACCTGGGAGTCGTTGATCTCTGGATACCAAGAAAATGTGGCTTCGACCATCCTCACCATTACGACGACCCTGGCCCCGATTGATGGTCCCGGCCTCATACTTGGTTCTGCAGGACCCGGTACGCCCGTACGGGGACCATGACCTTCGACACGGCAGACACAGCCGTCCTTGACACAAGTGGAATTCTGGATGATGTGATTTTGCACGAAATGGGACACGTTCTAGGCATTGGAACGTTGTGGAGTATCGGTGGATTTCAACAGCTGTATGCAACGGACTCAGGTGAGTACACCGGAGCTAATGCGCTTGCCGCCTGGCAGACAGAATTTAACCAGCCAGGGGCAACTTTTGTTCCGGTTGAGTTGGGCGGTGACTCGGGTACCGCGAATGGTCATTGGAACGAAGTGGACGGCGGTGGCGGGAACACGGGAATCGTGAGCAACATTACTGGGCTGGATTTCAAAAACGAATTGATGACCGGTTGGATTGGTGCCGGCACGTTTGTCAGCACGGTTACAACCGGTGGTCTGGTAGACATTGGCTACACCCTATCAGCAGTTCCGGAGCCCAGCACTTTTGCCTTGCTGGGAATCGGTTGCATTGCGGTTTTGGTCTCCCGACGTCGCCGCAAAGCGTAGGCAGTCTACCAAGCCAACACTGATCGAACAGAAAAGCGGACCGCCCTCGGGGCGGTCTTTTTTGTTGAGTCGGCATCGACTATCTGCCCATCGCCTGTCGAATTGGCTAATGCCAGCCGATTCCTTGGTCACTCTCGGCGAAAGTGACCTACACTAGCCGTTATGGCAATCATCCGCTCTCCCTCACTTGTTTTGGCCTGCTTGTTCGGGACCGTCCTGGTTCTGTTTGGCGCAATGAAGCCACCGGATTCTCCAACCGGGGTCTTTGCGACGCCTCAGACTTTGGAGCGTTACAAGCAGCTGCAAGACTCGGTGGTGAGGTCGATTCAAGACGGTGATTACGCGGAGGCAGAACAGCGGGCGGTGGAGGCGGCCCGACTGTTGCCCGACCGGTGGGACGGCCCGTACAACGTCGCTTGCGCTCAGGCTCGGCAGGACAAGCTCGACGACGCAATCGTTAGTTTGACGCGGGCAGTCGAATTGGGAATGAGTGACGCGGCCGCAATACAAAACGATGTCGATTTGGAGAGCCTCCGCGACCATCCGCTATTTCCCGAGTTGATCGCACACGCTCGTCGCAACAAGGCGGATCCGAAACCGGCAAAAGACGACATTCAATCCCACCTCCCGCGGCGCGGTGTCGTTTGGGTCGACGAAGACAATACCAGGTACGATGTGGCCAATGGCGTCTTTCGTAGCCTGTTTGCCTTTTCCACCGTTGCAACGCCCCGACCAGCTATTGGCAACGTGGTGGTCGGTCATGGTGAGGTGGGGAAACTGCTTCGTCGTTGGTATAGTGAAGGCACGGCGGCCGGAAATCACGGAGACGTTTACGACAACCACGACGGCGATCATTCCAACCTGCGATACCGAGATTTTCCACAACTGACGCGGATCGAGTTCGCCAAAGCTGCTCGGAAGAACAACTTGCACAGCGGATTGCAGGCCAGTTTCCTTTACAACGCTGTCACTTTTGGCAACTCTTCCACCTCGATCGTGGCCGGTCCTTTTTGGCGCAGCCAACCACGTTTGGCATACACTCAGCCGCGGCAGACGGCGATGATCTACGCCCAGTACGTTGGCAACCATCTGTACGTCTATCCCGAGCATCGGGACCACGACCCGGGACACAACGGCCAAGGTGGATATGGCGACGTGTATTGCACCAACACTCCCTACTTATTGATCTCCCAGGGTTCTTCGTGGTCGGACAAACCGTTTCTGGATGCGATTGCCTGCACGCTGGCCGCATTTCGACCAGATGTGAAACGGCTTTTGACCAAGACCGGAACGCTCATGCCCACAGTGCAAATGATACTGCGACAATCGAACAAACAACTCGACACATCGGACGACTACCTGAGGGGCGTTGCGCACCCGACCGTATTTCGCGGCGACCAACTCGACGTCTTGAAAATGGTCAAGATGGCCCACAACATACGCCGCGAGCACGTGCCACCAGTCATGGGATTGAACGTGTTGAAGGAGGATTTGGGCGTGGTGGGCCGAGATTACTTCGACGCCGGGCCGCGAGAACGATTGTTCAATTCCCAGGCGGTGATCGCCCGGATCGTGCGGTCGACCCAATACTCGCGGCGGATGGTCGTAAGCGCTGAGGCGAGTTACGACCTCAACGGGCATCCGCTGAAATGGCATTGGGCCGTCCTCCGCGGCGATGCCGATGGAATCGAGATTCGTCCCATGAATGAAACCGGCTCCGTTGTCGAGTTGGTCGTTCCCTACCACGAGCGTCGCCCCATTTCGCCTGGATCGAAAATGGAATCCAACCGAGTTGATATCGGCGTTTTTGTTCACAACGGCGAATACTATTCGGCGCCTGGCTTCGTCACGTTCTACTACCTCGACAATGAAACTCGCGTCTACGACGAAAAGAAAAGGATTCAGTCCGTCACGTATACCGATCGGGAAGCTGGCGGAAACTACGTGGACCCGACGATCGACCTGCCCAAAGACTGGCGCGACGAGTATCGCTACGACAACGACGGTCAATTGATCGGTTGGACACGTCATCGTGGTGCACGATCCGAAGAGTTCACGGCCGACGGTGCGAAAGTAATCCGCCGCGACGATCTCGATCGAGCGGTTGAGGCGCGCACGGTCGATTACATCGTCGCTTCGCGGAGTCCTAAACCTCCGCTGTTGAAGCAACGATTAGGCGATACCATCCTGTACTACGAATACGCTTCTCAGCAGGATCGCTTGGGTCGTGTACGGGAACGAAAGACGGCCCCATGACCCTGTGCAGGGTGATACACTGGCGAAGCCAGTGCTACACATTACGCTTATTTGCTGCTCGCAGCACGCTTTCGGTATTTCGGCTTTGCCTTCGACTTATTGAAGGGTCGTTTGCCGGACTGGTAGTGTGCGGGACTCGGCTTCGAATGGTCTGAGCGGGAAATGGAGAGCTTGCGACCGGACACGACCACGTTCTTGAGCGTTTCGATTAATCCCCCGGGCAAGCCTGCGGGAAGGTCAACAGTACTAAAGCGATCGAAGATCTTGATCTTGCCAATGGACTCGTGACCAAGGCCGGCTTCGTTGGCGATCGCACCGACAATGTTGCCGGGTTGGACGCGGTGATTTTTACCGACCTCGATTCGGTAGGTTTCCATCCGTCCCGGGGAACGCGGTCCCGCGGACTTGCGCTCGTACCGTGTCTTCCCCTTTGGTGACTTGGAGCGATAGTCTCCGCGGTCACGATCCGATCCGCTGGCGAATTGAGCTTGCTTGAAATCGTCTTTGACAAGCGCCGGAGTCTCACCGTTGGCAAGGACTGCCAGCGAGGCCGCAACCAGCTCGATCGGCACATCGTTGTCGCGTTGATATTGGGTGATGATCGAATGGAACGTTTCCAAATCCTTGTGCGCCAACCCGGCGGTAATGCTCTCGTGAAAACCAGCAACCCGTTGTTTGTTGATATCGCGATTCGACGGTAGATTCATCGGCTGGATTGTCTGTCGCGTGGCTTCTTCAAGCCGTTTCAGCGAGCGGCGTTCACGCGGGTGCACGAACAGGATCGCTTCGCCACTGCGACCAGCTCGCCCCGTGCGACCAATCCGGTGCACGTAACCTTCACTGTCGTGTGGCAGATCATAATTGATAACATGGCTGATGCGTTGCACATCGAGGCCACGGGCGGCGACGTCGGTCGCCACGATGATGTCGACTCTTCCGGAACGCAAGCTCTGCACGATCCGCTCGCGCTGCTTTTGTGCGATGTCGCCGTTCAAGGCGGCCGTCTTTAAGCCCGCCTTGGATAGAAACTCAGCCAGCGGTTCGGTGGTGCTTCGCATCTTCACGAAAACCAGAACGCCGTCGGTTGGTTCTGCTTCCAAGACCCGTGCCAGTGTGGCTTGTTTCTGGTGCGGCGCGGCTACGATGTACCGGTGATTCACCGTTTCGGCCGTCGCCGTCCGTTGGGCGATCGTGATTTCGGCCGGATCGTTAAGGTGTTTCTGAGCGATCTGACGAATGGACGCGGGCATGGTGGCGGAAAATAATGCCATTTGCCGTTTCTTGGGAGCCTGCGTGAGCACCCAGTCGACATCTTCCGCGAAGCCCATTCGCAACATTTCATCGGCCTCGTCCAAAACAAGGCACTGAAGATCGTCGAGTTTTAGAGAACCGCGTCGCATGTGATCCATCACGCGTCCCGGTGTACCCACAATGATGTGGACACCGCGACTCAAAGCGCGAAATTGGATTTGATAGTCCTGGCCGCCATATATCGGGACGACACGCAACCCTTTCATGCTGCTGGCATAGGTTTCGAAGGACTTTGCCACCTGTATCGCCAGTTCCCGAGTCGGTGCGAGAACCAGGACTTGCGGTCGTTTCTTGAAAATGTCAATCCGCGCTAACAGGGGCAGTGCAAAGGCGGCCGTCTTCCCAGTTCCCGTCTGTGCTTGGCCGAGGACGTCGCGTCCACTCAACAACAACGGAATCGTCTGTGCCTGGATCGGCGTCGGCGTGGAATAGCCGGAAGCTTCGACGGCCTGAATGAGTTGGTCATTGAGCCCGAGCGCATGGAACCCTGTGCCGTTGGGTCGGTTCTTGGTTTCTCGCTCGGGAGCTGAAATTGCTGCGTCGTTATCACTATCACTCGACGCAGACTCTGCTTCAATCTGGGACATAAAGAGCTACCTACAAATTGTTTTTGAGAGTATCGACTGAGGAGAAGACCGTCGCAAAAAAACGGTCGTCAGCGGGAGTACGGGCTCCCATAGCTGGACCACAAATCCAGCCTTGGAACTCAATCGAAGGGTAACCTGAATGGAAATCACGCACGAACGAATCTGGTGCAAGTGTCGGCTATTGTCCAAAGGACAGGCTTTAGCCCGGCAATCTTTTGCCATAGCCACTTGCCAGAATGATCGAACGCGTCAGGTACTGTTCAGGGGTCATTGGGCAGAGAACGCCCAGTGGTGGGAATCTGAATCTGGCCGGAAGTCAATCAATCACGCCAGTCAGTTTAGCCGATTTTCAATTTCTTGGACAGGGGCAAAGTGTCACGAAGAGCATGACCGTCGCGGGCCGCCCTTCGCCGGTTTTACGCATTCTGCGGACCACGGAGTACCAACCAGCGATCAAAATCAGCGATTTGGTCACAGAAATGGGCAGTTGGTGGTCGCTCATGCTGTTAGAATTACCCTGTTCAAATCGTGGTACAACAAGACCGTTTTTTTGCAGCTGAATTTCAACTGAAGGCGGATTTGATGAACTTACGGAGTCCAGGAGCCGTCCTGCTAATCTCCTGCTACGAGCTCGGCCACCAGCCGTTGGGTGTGGCCATGCCGATGGGATTTCTGCAGCGAGCCGGCTTCCAGCCGAGTGTCATGGACATCGCCGTGGAGGACTTTGACGAGGAGAAGGTTCGCGTTGCCTCGCTGATTGCGATTGCCGTTCCAATGCACACGGCGATGCGGCTTGGCGTACGTGTTGCCGAGCGAATTGGCGAATTGAATCCGACGTGTCAGATCTGTTTCTACGGCCTTTACGCTTCATTGAACTCGGAATACCTGCTGGAGCACGGAGCCAACTGGTGCATCGGCGGCGAATACGAAAAACCGCTGGTGGCCCTTGTCGAGGCGATTGACAGTGACTCAAAAGTGGAAGTTGCCGGCGTAATCCAGCATGGACAGCCGGCGTTGCCGGTTCTTGAAAAACTTTCGTTTGCCGTGCCGCAGCGTGACGGATTACCGTCTCTAGATCAGTACGCGGAGCTGGAACACAACGGTAACACGCGGACGGCCGGATACGTGGAGGCGAGTCGCGGTTGCCTGCATCTGTGTACGCATTGCCCGATTCCGCCGGTCTATGGTGGGCGGTTCTTTATTCTGCCCGCGGAAGTGGTGTTGGAAGATATTCGCCGGCAAGTGAAAGCGGGTGCTACGCACATCACGTTCGGCGATCCAGATTTTCTGAACGGCCCCAAACATTCACTTCGCGTTGTCCGGGCCATGCATGAGGAGTTTCCCGACCTCACCTTCGATTTTACCGCCAAGGTCGAGCATCTGCTCACCCGAGGAGAGGACCTACCCGAATTTGCCAAGGCCGGTTGCCTGTTCATTATTTCGGCTGTCGAATCGCTGAGCGATCGAGTCCTGACGATCCTAGATAAATGTCATACCAAGCAGGAGGTCATTGACGCGTTTCACACGGTTCGCGATGCGGGAATTGCCTTGCGTCCGACGTGGGTTACCTTCACGCCGTGGACGACGCGGGACGACTTCCTGGAGATGCTCGACTTCATCGAATCGCAAGGGCTGATCGATCATGTCGATCCGGTGCAATACTCGATCCGCCTGCTCATTCCGCCCGGCTCCTGGTTGGCCGACCACAAAGAGACCCTGCCATACCGTGGGCTGCTGGATGAAGCCGCCTTCAGTTATCGTTGGACGCATCCCGATCCAGAAATGGACCAACTGCAAAAGGGCGTGGCAAGGGTCGTCGAACAGGGCGCCGAGTCAGAGGAGGATCCGGGCGTTACATTTTTCAAAGTGAAGGAGTTGGCGATCGGTAGGGGGCTGGTCAATGTGACTTGCTCATTGTCACCGGACCGACCGCGTGCTCCCCGATTGACCGAATCGTGGTTCTGCTGAGCTGAGCCCACTGAGGGTCAGTTTGACCCGCTTAGCAAGTCGAACAACAGTTCGACAGGTTTCTAGCAGCCGAGATACAGGCCACAGAGGGAAACGCAGTTGAACGACGGATCAAGAATCGACGAATTGCTCGGCCTGCGACGCGCGGGCGTGGCGGTCAGTTTTCAAGAGACAGCGCCCGATGGACTGCTGCGAATCGACGCGGCGGCCGTAGCCGGTTGCAAGTATTGGAAGTTGGCCGCAGAAGGTCATTCCTTCTATACGGAGGCGTCGGCTCACTACGGTTGTCCGATCGGATCGCATACACACGGTATCGAACTTCCAACGGAGAATGCCCAGGAACTTGAATCGATGTTAGGTACGATGGTTCAGTTGGAGTACATCGACATGGACGAAGTGCCTGGCATCCCACAACTCGATCAGCCGTTTGGAGTCGCCATCTATACACCATTGGCTGACGCCGAAACGGAACCTGATGTGGTGATCATTAGCGGCAACGCGAAGCAGATGATGTTGCTCGGCGAGGCGGTTCACGCGGCCGGACTGGCTACCGACGCATCGGCTGTCGGTCGGCCGACTTGCGCAGCCATTCCCGCAGTGATCCAATCCGGGGCGGCCGCCACAAACCTCGGTTGTATTGGGAACCGCGTTTATTCCGACCTAGCCGATGATGAACTCTATTTTGCCCTCGCAGGCTCGCAACTCGCCTCCGTGGTTGATAAGCTGATCACGATTATTCGGGCCAATCAGGAATTGGAATCGTTTCACACGGCTCGCAACAGAAATTGATTCGAGTCCACACTCAAATGAGGAATGAGAACCGATGAACAAAAAATGTCGCTTTGCATCGATTGTTTTCTCGCTGTTGTTGGCCTCTTCGGCCAACGGCCAGATTGTCAGTGGTGTCATGACCGTTACCGGTGCAGAAATGCACTGATGAGCGGGTGTGGCGTGTGACGCCATCTCACGTCAGTATGACGTGGACCACGACACGGTTATTTTCAAGAAACTCGAACAAACGAAGCGATACGATCAGGGTACGATTACGTTCCGCGCCCGCAAGGGTAAGTTGATCGACCTGGACAAAATGCACGAGAGCATATGGGCGACGCGACTGTCCGGCGGTACTCGAAGTGGACTCGTCAATCTTATCGTCACGACGATCGGTACGGTGGAGTCCGCCGCATCGGCGACCGATGACAGTAAGCCGGTGTTACAGGTTGCTGGATCGGACCGGGTCTTCACACTCAGTCAACATTCCGATGAAAAACACGCGGCCATCTTTCGGGATCTGCAAAAGTCAGTTGCCAGCGGAAAACAGGTGCGAGTGACCGGCCAGATCGACGAATACGTTGGACGCTGGCCAGACGTTTTACGAAAACGGCCGGCCAACCCACGAAGAATCCTGGTAACAAGTTTCGAGGTGGTGGAGTAACCGTTTGGACAACCACGGCGCGACAAACGAGGCGACATCGACCGTACTACGAGAAATCGTTCGTCGATTCGGCACGCCAACCTATGCGTTTAGCGTGCAAAGACTGCAAGCGCAGGTGGAAAAGTTGCGAACGCATTTTCCCCCTGACGTGGAGCTTTTGTACTCGTTGAAGGCCAACGCGTCCCTGGGGATTTGTGACGTCTTTGCGGCGAGCGGGATTGGTGCAGATGTCTCGTCCGCCGGTGAATTGGCGACGGCGATCGAGGCAGGATTTCCGGCCGAAAAGATCTTTGTGGCCGGCCCGTTCAAGGTGCCTGAGACGATCGCGCAATTGCGTCAAAATCCGAGTGCCGTCGTTTCAGTCGATTCACCCAGTGAGTTGCAATCGCTCTCGGATGCAAAGTTGGCCAATCGCGTGGTGATTCGTTTGCGACCCGACTTCGGTTCCTGTGCGGTCGTGCAGGCGGGTAGTGAATCTCGGTTTGGTTTCACCTGTGACCAATTGGCTCAGACTCGCGAGCTGCTGGCATCGTGCCACATTGACGTGATTGGGTTTCATGTTTTTGCCGGTTCTCAAGTGTTGGATCCTGACAAGCTCACCGATCATTTAACTGGTTCGCTGGACCTGTCGTTACGAGCTGCCGATACGTTGGGCATTTCAGCGACACTGATTAATCTTGGCGGTGGGTTCGGAATTCCCTATGGCCCGGCCGACAATCATCTCGATCTGATTCGTATCGGGGACGAGATGGCGACTATCGCTAAGCGAGCGGCACCAACTCGTCTGGTGATGGAACTGGGGCGTTACTTGGTGGCGGAGTCCGGTTGGTACATGACGTCCGTTCTCGGACACCAGACGTTTCAGGGTCGCGACGCGGTTGTCGTCGATGGCGGCGTTCATCAGCGGGCGGACATGTGCGGGTTGCGATTGCGTACGCACGCCAATCCGCCACTCGTTCTTAGGGAATCAGAGGGCTCAATCGCCGAGGAATCCTCGCTCTCGCCGACCGATGTTCTCGGCTGCCTCAGCTTGCCCGACGATGTGCTTATTGAACGCAGCATGTTACCGACATTGGCGAAGGGTGATGTACTTGCCTTTGGGAATGCCGGCGCTTACGGATTGTGGTCGTCGCCAGCCATCTTTCACAGTAGCCCACTACCGGCCGAAATTGCCTTTAACGGATCTCAGATCCAAGTCATGCGTGAACGGAAGCCCGCTCAGTCCATCTTGGAAGATCAACAGCACGTCATTCAGAAGAAAGAACCTACTCATGTTTAGACGCTGTTTGATAATGATTGCCTTGGGGAGCAGTTTGCTTATTGCACCGCGCCAGGCTCGTTCAGACGAGTCCGACTTCTTTACCAACTCCGTCAAGATGAAGCTGACGATGGTTCCGGCAGGCACGTTCGTGATGGGGTCGTCACGACGCGAGGCGGAACGTGATGATCAAGAGGTCCGACACGAAGTCAACATTACACGCCCTTTCTACCTCGGTATCTACGAAATTCAGCAATCAGAGTATGTCGAGGTGATGACCGGCTTCAAGGATTTCAAAAGCGATCGGTCCAGCTTTAAGGGACCAGGGCAACCGGTGGAAAACGTGGAATGGAAGCTGGCCCGGATATTCTGCGAACGTCTATCTGCACGGCCGGAAGAGAAACTTGCCGGTCGCAAATACCGCCTGCCGAGCGAGGCCGAATGGGAATATGCCTGCCGCGGGGGATCCTCAACCGCGTTTCATTTTGGCGACAATTTGTCATCGACACAGGCCAACTTCAACGGCAATTACCCAGCCGGTGATGCGTCAACGGCAAAGTACTTGCGAAAGACGTGCAAAGTGGGATCCTATAAGCCCAATGCCTTTGGGCTGTACGACATGCACGGCAACGTTGCCGAGTGGTGTGCCGATTGGTACGATCCCGGATATTATGAAGACAGCCCGGATGAGGATCCGCTCGGCCCGCCATTTGGAGTTGTGGCGACACGATTTGATAATTTCAACCAGAACTTCTTCGTGGTTGTCCGCGGTGGAAGCTGGGTGGATGACGGTCGAGGATGTCGTTCCGCGTATCGATTTCGCGCTATGCCCAACACCCAATACCGTCTGATTGGATTTCGGGTTGCCTGCGATGTTGAATCAAAGTCCAAATAATCGGAATCAGAAATATGGTAAACACGATTCGGTGGTTGTCGGTTGTGGTGTTGCTATTGTCGGGGTGCACACGTCCCTCCACAGATGGTCCATCCAGCACCGACAAGGGTCAAACGGTGGACCAAAGAAAGCAGCTCACGTCGGTCACCTTTTATGTTGCAGAGATGAACAATCGACAAAAAATATTGTGAGGCGACTGACCGAATGAGGTCAAGAAAGCCCTGGAAGGGCTTCACGGTGTTACGTTGGTTGAAGACGAGTGGACACGAGAGCTGGAGACGGTGGAAGATCTTGATTTGTTGTTCGTCACCTATGACCCGCAAGAAATCACGGTTGAAAAGATGCTGGGAATCATTAAGAATTTCAAATACGACCCAATTGTGAAGCAGTGACACTGTGAAGGCACAGTTGTCGCGGTGACCCTGTTTTGGAGAAAACGATGTCCGAAGAACCAAGCGATCAGCCAAAGCCGGATTGCTGAACGCCTAAACCTGCGACGCCGCCGGGTGCGGCTGAAGAAACCAAGAAGGCGAGGGGACGGGGAGACTTGATTGCAAAAATCGGTACCATCGTGTCCGCGATCATCGCTTCTAGCTGCTGCTGGCTGCCGCCATTATTGTTGTTGGTAGGCGTCTCGGGAGCTGGCATGGCGAAAACGATGAACGACTATCGACCTGTTTTCATCGTCGTGACCTTCGGCTTCTTGGGGGCGGCGTTCTACACGACCTATCGCCCGCGGGCAAAATCGTCGGACGGTGGTGAAGATTGCTGCTCGCCAGCTCAGGATGGGCGGCGGCGTTTTAATATGATGTCGCTCAACAAGGTGATGCTGTGGGGCATTACGGCAATGGCCGTCGTTTTTCTGTTCTTTCCGCAGTACGTCACGGGACTCTTTGGGTCCGACGCCGTGTTTACCGCGGACATGCAACGTACAGTGATCAAGATCGATGGCATGACGTGCCCTCCGTGAGCTAAATCGGCCGAGGTGGCCATCCAATCAGCACCGGGCGTGCTGGCAGTGAAGGTGGACTACGAACGAGCACAAGGCACCATCGGGACGAAGGAGGGCACTGAAGTGTCGTCCACCGAGATCCTCGCACAGCTCGAGAAGATCGGGTACCACGGTGAGTTCATCAACCGCGAGTGACCGCAGCAGGGTATCAGCTGCTCCTGCTCCGAACATCCCTTCGCGCCCCTAGTGGACACCTGTCTCACACAAAGGCACAAAGAAACTAAGGAGACCGGCGACGCCGGCGCTACTTGTCGCCCTTCGTCATCTCGGCCAGTAGTTGGTCGATGGCAGCGTCGATTTGATCCGCTTGGATTTCCTTGAATCGCAGCACTCCCTTGGCGTCGATAATGTAGATCGACGGTCGTTGAACGACCTGCCAGGTGGTGTGAATGGGGCCGTCGATCAGGCCATTATCCCACCAGTTCCGCCAGGTTATGTCCTGTTCGGCAAGCGTTACCTTCAACGCTTTGCGGTCTTTGTCGCTGTTTACACCCAACAAGACAAAGGGCTCACCACTCAATCGGTTTACGAGCGACCGCTCGTGCGGGTAGAGATCCCGGCAAGGTCCTCACCAGTGACCCCAGAAGGACAGCATGACGACCTTGCCTCGGTAATCACTCAGCTTGAACTCTTTACCAAAGACGTCCTCACCTTTAATTTCCGGAGGATGTTTCCCAACCGTCAGATGGTGAATCGCGAATAGTGCTTTTTGCGCCAATTCGCCCATGGTGCCGTCGGTCGTTTTTATTTTGGAAAAAGTTCTGAGCATCTGTTGGTAGACCAGTTCCCGCTGTTTAGAAAGGTCGGCCAATTCCAGCCCGGACAGATGCTTCCCGTATTCTTTTCCATAGTATTGCAAAACTCTAGGCGCCAACTCGGGCTGCTGTTTAAGTTGCACGATAATGCCCGACTCAGTTTCCAGAAGACGGGCGAGATGGAAGCACGCTGCGGCACGCGTTTCGAGATTGTCGCCTTGCGTTACAATTGCGCGGAGCAGTTTTTCCGCAGCAATCGAGCGAGAACGCGCGATGTTCGCACAGGCGGAGCTAAGTTGGGCGCTGCTTGCATGTTGTTTCTCGAGCAATTGCAATGCCGCCGTCGTATCGCTACGACCTCGAACATTGGTAACTACCCACAGAAGCGCCTCGGTGGCTTTTGGGTCCGACGGGTGTTCCTGCGCAATCTTGAGAAAACGCTTTGCGAAAGTACGTGCGCCACCTTCCAGTTCAAATTCATCAACGAGCGCCTGATACTCCTTTGCTGCAATAGAGTCTTCAGCGATGGCCGTTGAACAAACGATCGAAATTAGGATGGTGCCTATCAGTACGCGCATCGGTCAGTCCTCCAGACGGACGAAAGGATTTGAGAATCGCGAATCGGCAATGAACTTCTCGTCCGTCAAGGTGTTCAAGAATGCAATCAGCGCCGATTTCTGCTCCCGCGTTAGTGCAAACCCAGATGTTTTCTTGCGGGTCGACTCGGCATCTTCCGCGAATGCCAGCCCCAAATTGACGTGCGGGTGAACGCCGTCGCTATAATGTTCTATTACTTCTTCCAGCGTCTTAAAACGCCCGTCGTGCATATATGGCGCGGTCAATGCGATGTTACGTAACGGTGACGACTTGAACTTTCCATCATTGCTCGGAGTAAACAGGTCATTGGACGGCACGTCGCGGGCCCCCACTCCTTTATCCGCGTATTTTGGGTCGAGCCCGTTGTTGAATGCTCGCGGCATTCCAAATGTTGGCGGTATGTGACAGAGAGCACAACCAATCTCGCCAATCCCACCGACACCGTCGATGAATAACGATTTACCGAG
>LWDU01038930.1_pt2 | contig 26320 bp, 24 predicted proteins | sample 727161 | NCBI WGS metagenome assembly LWDU01 (sample SAMN04566230, study PRJNA314399) | hydrothermal vent metagenome | isolation source: deep sea hydrothermal plume seawater | place: Mexico: Gulf of California, Guaymas Basin | collected 2004-07-11
GTCAGTGTGTCGGCGAAGCGCTGGTCGTCTTCGACGATCAGCAGACTTTTCGCTTCGTGTTCCATGGGGTTGGCCTTGGATTCTTCATGAGTCAAGGGTTCCGGTCCTCGCTCGTTCGCGTTCGCCTGGAAAGATTACGCTTCTCCCGGAGCAGATTCGACCCTCCCCGCTCTGGGTATTGAAATGCGGGCGGTGGCGCCGCCCTCGGGACGATCTTCGAGGAAAAGCTGCGCCCCGATGGCCTCAGAGAGGCTGTGAACATAGTAGAGGCCGAGACCCACACCGCCGGGTTTGGTGGTGACAAAGGGCTCGCCCAGGTGACTTCGCACGATGGCCGGCCAGCCGACTCCGCGGTCGGATACCGAAATCTCTACGCGATCAGGCCCCGCCTCAACTGTGACATCCACCGTGACACCCGCCGCGGAATCTTCGTTGCCCGATTGGATCGCATTGTCGATCAAGTTAATGAGCCCCTGGGAGAAGGCCACCGAGGGAATCAAGGCTCGGTAGGGCCCACGTCCAACCGGGCGGTAGCGGATGGTTACGCCCTCATCATGATCGTTCGCGATTCCCCGGCAGACCTGGTCGACGAGACGATCGAGGTCGGCGATCTCGAGGCTCAACCTTTCCGGATCGAGTTGGGAGCCCGCCATGTGGTGGAGGACCTCGCCGCAGCGGTTCAGTTCCTCACGGGCGGTGATGAGATCTGAGTTTTCGGACAAATTCATCGAACGGGAGAGTCGGTTGAGCCTGAGTTGCGCTGTGTTCAAGGGGGTTGCGAACTCATGGGAAAGGCCTGCCGCGAGCGCGCCCACAGCGCGCAGGCGATCGATGCGTGTTTTGCGTTCGCGGGCAGCAGAAAGGTCCGCTTGGAGAGCGCCGAGGGTACGTGATAGCCAAGCCGTCAGAATCCAAAACACCAAGGCCACAAGAAATTGCGCGGGGAAAAGAATAGTTCGCGGCAGCAGAGAGTTCTCCAGAGCGGGCGGAATCTGCGCCGTAAATTGCATCGCGATCACGCTGACGAGCAGGATAAAGAAGAAAGCAAGGCTCCGTCGACCTTGAAGCAGCATCGCGCCCAAAATCGAATGCACGAAAAGAATGGGCACTGTGGGGTTCCATGCGCCGCCCGTGAGGGCCAAAAGGATCGATAAGACTGCGATGTCGGCACAAAGCTGAATGAAAATCTGAGGCGAAGGCAGAACCCAATCGCGCTGAAGGGCGAGCCAAGTCAGCATATTCCAAGCGGTCAGCAGCCCGATCGCGCCCGCAAAGGCCGGCAACAGCTCCGGGTCTATCATCTCGAAATACAGAGCTGGGAAAATCGAAATGATTTGAGCCGTGATGGCAAGCCAGCGGAGCCGAACCATCCAGTGCAACTTGGCCGTGACTTCGGCCGGATCGGCGGTCATTGGCGGCGTGAAGAAGGAACGAATCGCGTTCCACATGGATGTTCTACTGACCCCCGCCATCGATACCGATTCGCTGCCCGGTCGTGTATGCGCTTCGGTCAGAGACGATGTGGCGAATCGTATTGGCGATATCTTCAGGTTGGCAAACCCGGCCGAAGGGCATCTGTTCGTCGAGTTGTCGGAGATCGTCTATGCCCGAAGTGGCCTTCACCAGACGTCGGCCCATTTCGGTCTCCACCAGGCCAGGGGCAACCACGTTGACGCGAATTCCGTGTCGTCGCTCCTCCGCGGAGAGCGTGAACGCCAGAGCCTCCATGGCGGCCTTCCCCATGTTGTAGGGCGCTCCGCCAGCAGCGTTGTATTTCGTCGCCATGCTGGAAACCATGACGATATCGCCCCGGGGTTGTTCGCGCATTGCAGGCAGTACCCGCTTGCACAATTCATGCGGGCCGAGGGCATGAATTCGTACGAGTTGCTCGAGTTCTTTGGCCTCGGTTTTCAGCACGCTACGGCCTCGGCTCGCGACCCCGGCGTTATTGATCAAGATACCGACAGGGCCAAGCTCCTTTTGAACACGTTCGACCATGGCGGCGAGGCTGTCCGCGTCCTCCAGGCTGGCGGCAACGGGAAGCGCTCGGCGACCCAGGGCGCACACGGCCTCAGCACTTTCATCGGCGGCGGCTTCGTCTCGGCTGTAGTGCACCGCGATATCGGCGCCGTCTTCAGCCAACGCAAGGGCAACGGCGCGCCCAATTCCGCGACTGGCTCCGGTCACGAGGGCGACGCGTCCGTCGAGTGTCATGGGGCTCCTTCGCCTTTCGGCTGAGTTTGCGAGCGGCTCGTGTTCAGCCGCCGCTGGGGTTCGGATAGGCTAACGGATTGAAAGTACATCGGGATGTTGGGCCCGAGGGGCGCTAGGCTCGGGTTCAAATGGATCGCGACCTTTCTCGCTTCGAGCGCTACTGGAATTGCCGACTCACCACTCGGGGGCGTCGAAGCGGGGAGCCCCGGGAGGTGACAATCTGGTTCGCCCTGGGTCCGGGCACGATTTATCTGACGGGAAGCGCTTCGCACCCGCACTGGTGCAAAAATGTGGCCGAGCATCGCGAGGTCTCACTCTGTATTGGCGGCGAGCACCTCAACGGCTCCGCACGGCGGGTGGATGATTTGGAGGAGGCCCAGGCGATTCGCCAATGCTTCGTCGACCGCTACTGGCTGGCTCGCCTCTCTCGCCCGTTCGGCGGGTATAAGGACTCCATCCCCTTCGTGGTGGAAATTCAGGCGCCGACGAAGGGGTAAACCGTTCGGCGTCGTCTTCGGGGCGACCGAGGATACCCGGCCATGATAACGTCAACCCAACCAATCAACCGCGGCCGAATCGACAAGAGGAAGGGATTCCATGAGCGAGAAACCTTTTCGCCTGCTCCCGGAGGTAGGCCCCGGCAACGCGCATTTCTGGCACGGTGGCGCCGAGGGTGAACTGCGCTTTCTGCGTTGCCAGGCGTGCGAGACCTACGTGCACCCCCCCACGCCGGTTTGCCCCGAATGTCTTTCGCGCGACCTGGCCCCCGAAGCCGTTTCCGGCAAGGCCCGGCTCCATACCTATACGCTCAACCACCATCCGTGGGTTCCGGGCTTCGACCCTCCGTATTGGGTCGCCATCGTGGACATCCATGAGCAGGCAGGTCTTCGGCTGACGACAAACCTTGTCGGCTGCGCGCCAGACGAGGTGAAAATCGGGATGCCGGTTCGGGTTTGTTTCGAGGAACGGGACGAAGGGATTTTCATCCCTCTCTTTGAGCCGGATCGAGATTGAGGGGTAGCGAGTTGGCCGTGCACGCAAGCAAGAACCTCGAGCGCCAGGCAGCGATCACAGGGATCGGTCAGTCTGCCGTGGGTCGGCGTCTGAACATCGACCCGCTGGCGCTGACTGCCGATGCGTGTCTGGATGCCATCGCGGATGCTGGGCTTGGCCGGGATGATATCGACGGTATTTCAACCTATCCCGGGGGCGAGATTTCCGGTGCGCCAGGATTCACGGGCGCGGGAGTTTCTGATGTTCAGGATATGCTGCGCCTGAACATCGACTGGTTCTGCGGTGGGCTGGAACTTCCCGGTCAACTCGGCTCGGTGATCAACGCCTGCATGGCCGTGGCCACAGGCCTGGCGCGTCATGTCCTTTGCTTCCGAACCGTCTGGGAGTCCACCGCCCAGGGAACGGGCTCGCGAGCGGGGATTGGTACGGGGGGCGGGGGCCGTTTTCGAGCCGGGGGCTTTATGCAGTGGACGCTCCCGTACGGGGCCGCCTCGGCGGCGGTTTGGATCGCCATGATGGCGCGGCGCCACTTTCACGAGTTCGGTACGACCCGGGAGCAAATGGCCCAGATCGCCTTGACTGCTCGGCGCAATGCGGGGCTCAACCCCAAGGCGATCTATCGCGAGCCGATGGCGCTCGACGATTACTTGTCTGCGCGAATGATCTCGGAACCCTTTTGCCTCTACGATTGCGACGCCCCTGTGGATGGCAGCACCGCCATGATTGTTTCCGCAGTGGATGCCGCGAAGGATTGCCGCAAACCCGCTCTGTGCGTGGAGGCTGTGGGGAGTGCTTTGCGCGGCCGACCGTCGTGGGACCAATTCGACGATCTCACCACAATGGCCCTTCGCGACGCGGCCGCAATGCTCTGGGAGCGAACGGATTTGACGCCGGCCGACGTCCATGTGGCGGAGCTCTACGACGGATTCAGCTTCATCGCCATGGCGTGGCTCGAAGCCTTGGGTTTTTGCGGAAAGGGTGAGTCCGGACCCTTTATCGAGGGCGGTGGCGCCATTGCGCTGGACGGCGAAATTCCGCTCAACACTCAAGGCGGCCAGCTTTCCGCCGGTCGTCTTCATGGCTTTGGGCTACTGCACGAAGCGGCCCTGCAACTTTGGGGTGAGGGCGAGCAGCGCCAGGTGCCCGGAGATCCGCGGGTGGCCGTGGCCGCGGCCGGGGGCGGGCCCTTGGGTGGGTGCCTGCTCTTGCGTCGGGACGGCTGAACCGCGGCCTCCCCCGGGCAATTCTCATTCGCCGGGTGAAAGCGCGATGACGACGTCGCTCTCTTCGCGAAGCTGGTCGAGGTAGGTTCGTAGGGCACGGTCTCCTGCCCGGCGCACGTATTCGCTCTGGATCTGAATTTCGATTTCTTCGAAGGGCGGCGAGACCGTCGGCCGCGCATCGATGAGACGGAGCAGGTGGACGCCAATCCCCGAGCGCACGGGTGGGCTGATCTCCCCGGGCTCGAGTTCGAGGACGGCGCCCAAGGCCGTTGGACCCAAGTATTCGCGCAGCTTCATCGCGGGCAGCAGAGTGTCGGGAAGCGGAGAGATCTGGGAGTCCCCGAGTCGGCTGGCGACTTCGTCGAAGGGTTCGCCCGCATTGAGCGCTCTCCGGGCCACTTGGGCGCGTTCGAGTGCCCGATCGCCCTCTTCGTTGTAGGGGATGCGGAAAAGAATTTGGTCGACCCGGTAGCGGCCCGGTCGCACGAAGAACGCGGCTTCTTCCGCGTAAAATTCGCGTAACTCGTCGGAACTCGGTTCACGCTCTTCGGCGCCGGACACGACGGAGTCGATCAAACTCGAGGTCAGGTTTGCGCGGACTCGGCGATCCACTTCGGCGAGGCCGAGTCCCAAAGCCCGTTGCACGAGCAATTCCTCCTCGATCATGCGGTCGAGAATATGGCGGCGAATTTTCTCGTCGATGGGGTTGCGCGAATCGCTGGCGAAGCCGGCCAGCAGACGTTCGTAGGCATCCCGGCGAAGAACTTCCCCATTCACCGTGGCCACGGCGTCCGGGGGTATGTCCGTAGGGGCGCTACTCCCAGGCGCGACAATCCCGTATGCGGCCATCCAGAGACCGCTGGCGACGCCCAGGCCGAGTAGCCAGAGAGCACGGCGGTCCGAACCGCTCGGGGTTGGGCTCGGTTCATCACGATTAACTTTGGGATCCAACGGCCTGCCCCGCTATTCCGGCGAGCTGAATTGTTCGTGGTCACTCGTTCAATCCGACCTGCGCGGGCGGCCGAGCTACGGGTATTATAAGCCACTTGCTTTCGGAAGGAGAAAACCATGAGCTTGAACCTGGGAATCATTCTGAGCGCCAGCGCCGAGCGGTCCCCCGCGAATATCGCCCTGCGGATCGACGAGGTTTCGGTCACGTATGCAGAACTGCACCGGGCGGCCGCGGGCATCGCCGCTGGTTTGCGCGCGCGAGGGATTCAGCCGGGTGACAAGGTATCCCTTCTGGTCCCGAACGTGCCCGAGTTCACCATGGCCTATTTCGGAATTCTCTACGCCGGGGCCACCGTGGTTCCCATCAATGTTCTGGCCGCGGCTCCCGAGGTCGCGTATTTCCTGAAGGATTCAGAATCGCGTCTGCTGATCGTCCATCCCCTCTTCGAGAAACCCGGACGAGCGGGCGCCGAAGAGATGGAAGTCCCGGTGGTTGTGGCGGGGGGTGACGGTCCCGATTCCCTGACAGGGCTGGCTGGGAGCGAGCCCGTCGACGGTCTCTACCCCACGGGCGCGGACAGTACTGCGGTGATCCTCTACACCTCGGGGACTACGGGTCATCCCAAGGGCGCCGAGCTGACCCACTCGAATCTATTTTTGAATTGCGCAGTCGTGGTCCCGCGACTCGTAGAAATTGATCCGGCCGAGCTTCGGGCGCTGGCGACGCTTCCACTCTTCCACTCCTTCGGGCAGACCGTGGTCCAGAACGCCACACTTGCCGCCGGGGGTTCGATTTCCCTGCTCCCCCGCTTCGAACCCGAAGCCGCCTTCAAGGTCATCGAGCGCGACGCGATCACGCTCTTTGCGGGCGTGCCGACGATGTACTTCGCCCTCCTCCATTTTCCCGATGCCGAGGGGCACGACATTTCGAGCTTGAAACTCTGCATGACCGGCGGCGCCCCCATGCCCGTCGAGGTGATGAAAGCCTGGGAAGAAAAATACGGAACCCCGATTCTCGAAGGTTTCGGACTTTCCGAAACTTCGCCCATCGCGACTTTCGGTGTCATGGACAAGCCGCGGAAGGCGGGTTCCATCGGATATCCGGTCTGGGGTGTCGATCTGGCCATCATGGACGACAACGATGTGCCCCAAGGCGAGAACCAACGCGGCGAAATCTGCATTCGGGGTCACAACATCATGAGCGGCTACCTGAATCGCCCGGAAGCGACCCGGGAGGCGATGAAGAACGGTTGGTTTCATTCCGGGGATATCGGCTACCGGGACGACGACGGCTGCTATTGGATCGTGGATCGCAAGAAAGACATGATTCTTCGCGGTGGATTCAACGTCTACCCACGCGAAGTCGAGGAAGTCCTGTACCAACACGAGGCGATCGTCGAGGCAGCGGTGGTGGGAGTCGCGCACGAGAGCCATGGGGAAGAGGTGAAAGCCGTGGTGGCACTGGCCGCGGGCGCTACGGCGTCAGAATCCGATCTGATCGCTTTTTGCAAGGAACGCTTGGCGGCCTACAAATATCCGCGTTCCGTCGAAATTATTCCCGAACTCCCCAAGGGACCCACGGGAAAGATTCTCAAGCGCGAACTGCGCTGAGGGGCTCTCTGAGCCCCCCCGGGCCTCGAGTTTCCCGTGACCCGATGAGTCACAGGGAAAAGCTTTGATCTCCCTATGCCACGCGGACCGAGGAAACCCCTACCCCCTGTATGGGTACCCACGGATGATCAGACGCCCAAACAAAGCAATCTTTAGAAAGCAATCGTTTCATCGAAGTATTCAGTGGGGTCGCTCATCGAGTTCGTTCTTAGAACCCAAACAATCCAACCCAACCCAAACAAAGAAGTCAGCCCAGAAGGCCCCGAAAGGAAGCCTGCCCAAAGACGGCCCCCCAAAAGATCTCTCTAAAACGCGTCCCCGAAGCCCCAAAAAAATCTAGGAGAACGGAGACAAAAGCACGCAAGATCCTGACCCGGTTCGTCGATGACATTAGTGAGAGGGATGAGCCGGACCCAAGAAGCAGAAGCACCCAAGAAGCACAAGGAGCAGCAGCACAAGAAGAAGAAGCACAAAAAGAAGCACAAAAAGCAAAAGCACTCAAAGCAGATGCAAATGGAGGTCCACGCAATGCAAGCGAATGCCCCCCAGAGAATCGAAGTCATCGCTTCCTCTTGCTCGATGTGCGGGAGCCAAGCCGTGGTTTACGACGAGGTTGTTGGCGAACAGCCCCTGCAATTGGGTGAGTGTCTCCACTGTGAACACCGCTGGACCCAACCCGTCGGCGCGTCCGACGCTATAGAGGTTTCGAACCCCCACGCCCCCGAGCCGTCCCCCGCCATCTCCGGCGTCCGACTGGCTCCCAAAGTCCCGAACGCCGCCTAGTTCGAGCGTCGGGTTCAAGCACCGCCCCGCGTCTCGCTCGAGGATCTACCGAGGTGGATCGCCCGGGTCGGCCGCCGAGTCGTCGCCGCCCCGCGTCAGTTTTCGCCGCGGGGGCTGGGCCACCGGCCCGTGAATGTACCATCCATGATGTGTTTTTTTGGCCCCATAGTATGGAGAATTCGGCATGGGGCTCGCCTTCTTTGAGTCCCTGAACCAATCCGATCGACTCTAGATGGACTCAAATGCAGCGTTGGGCTTTTCCACCCGGTAGAGTCCCGTCCATTGGCGCTGAATCTGCGGGGATGTCGGTGGGTGCGGCGGCTCCGAGAGAACTCCGCGCCGAGTTGGGGGACAGTTGGGTGCCGCGCGGTCAAAGTGCCGGCAGCGATTGCGCCGGCGAATCCGTTGGCGACAGGAATCAGAGGGGATCACGATCTTCATGAGGAAGCGAAGCGTCGAAGTAGTGATGGGGGCCGCTCTGTGGGGGGCGCTCATCGTTCTATTCAACTCGATTTCCCCCCGGGCTCTCTGGGCCGCAGAGGTCGTAGACCTGAGGATCGGCGTGCATCCCGACTATACCCGGGTGGTCTTTGAACTTGACCGCCCCGCGGCCTACAAGCTGGAGCGCGGCTCCGGCCCGTCGGAATTGGTGGTTACCCTCGAGGCCGATTCCATCGTGCGCAACGTCAAGTCTCCCAAGTCGCTGATCGATTCGATCCAGGTTTCGCCGACGGCAACGGGTTCCAGAGCCCGAGTCACCCTGGTTCGTGATGGCCTGAGCTTGAAAGAAATGATTCTCGCCAGCCCGCCCCGAATCGTGCTCGATGTAATTGTTCCCAAGGGATCCGTCGCGAAGGCGCCAGTCGCGAAAACGCCGCCTGTGCAGAAGAAAGTCGCAGTGGCCCTCAAGCCTGCAGTTCCGAAGGCAAAAGAAAAACCGAGCGCGAAGGCACCCGCTCCCATGCCCCGGGCCAAGGCGTCGCCCCCCAAACCGGCTAAGCGAATCGCCGTCGGTTCGAAACCCGCGAAGCCCATCATCGTGCTCGAAGCACCCCGCGCGAGTGCGCCCGCTCCCCTGGCCAGCAAGAATTCTGCCTCCCCGACGCCTCGAGTCGCCCAGGGTGGCAAGGAAGCAAGAGCGAAAGCCCGGACTCCGGCTCCCGCGCCGCCGTCCTCTGAGCCCGTGGCGTCCCAGCCCCCGTCGTCGCCCGAGCCCATCGAAGTCGACGACTCGACGGCCTCAGCCAAACAGATATTCGCGCTCGCGGGATTGGCCGTGGTGGTCGTTGCATTCGCGATGGTGCGCCGCCGCCGGGGGCGTGTTCCCACCCCGGTGAAAAGTTCGCTGGAGACCGCCGGTCAATCGCCGGAACCCGTCGATTCAAATCCCTTCGCCAAATTGGAGCCCGCCGAGGAGGCTGGGCAGGGGGCCTTCGACCCGGACGCCGACCTTTCGCCGAATCCAAGCGGGGCCTTGGACCCCAATGAGCAAAGCGTGCCTGGGGGCGAGGATTCCGAGGCGGCCCTATTCGCGCGAATGACCGAGGAGCACATCGCCCAGGCACCGGCTCTCCACGATTCCGGTGCTTTCAGCGCCGACTTGAGCGATCCGGCGCCAATCGATTTCGGAGAAACCGCGAGCTCGGCTTCCGCCCAGACGAGTCCGGAACCCGGCTTGCCCTCGCCGGGTTCGGCTCAGATGGACCCCTACGAGGCGGGCCGAGAGGCCGGCCGGGAAGCGGGCCGAGAAGCGGCCGAAGAAGCGATGGTGGTGGTGCACGGCCTTGAAGAGCGAATGACGGGTCTGCAGGACCGACTTAAGGAGGCGGTTGATTCCCGCGAGCGAATCGAGCGCCAGATGGCCGCGCAGAACGAAGAACTTCGCGTGCAGCGAGCGGCCATCGCCCGGACCCAGCGTGCGGTTCGCAACATCAGTCGTCCCGATGAGGAGGATAGTAGGGACTCGGGATCGCCCGCAGCCGACTAGCTCAACCTCTCTGAGCGGACTCCAGAGCGCCGACCGCTCCGGCGAAGCTTCCGCTTTCGAGGAGTACGGGCTCGCCGCCCATAAGCCGGGTGACTCCGAGAAGAATGGCGACCAGTGCCGGGTTCTCGTGCAGGGTGGCCCCGCCGTAGACGATTCGCCGAATGCCCGCGGCTTGGGCGATTCCGCCGCAAACCAGCGCGACGTTCTCCCCGACCAAGCCAATGACAGCGGCGGCGAGATCCTCGGATCGAGCCGAAGTGGCTGGGTTGGGGTGGGCCTCTCCCTCGGCGCCCGAACCCCAACGAGCGAGGCCACCGAAAGAGGCCGCAGTCGTTTCGCCAGGCAGCGGAATTTCGTCGTTCTGATAGATGTCGCTTACGCGCAGATCGACTTTTCCGCGATCGCCCGCCTCGGCGAGCAGGCAAATTTCTCCGTGACTCGGGCAGCCCGTCAACGCGGCGCCGAGCCCTACGAGGGTGCCGCCCCCTAGGGCGGTGCCGCCCAATCGCGAGACGCTCTCGCCCTCGACGCGTAAAATCGAAGTCCCGGTTCCCAGGGAAACAAGCAGGTAGGGGGCTTCGTCCCCAAGTCCTTGGTCGCGCAAAAGGATCTGCGAGCCGCGTCCCCAGGCTTCAAATTCCAGGCAACATCGACTCGGTCGATCGAGCCGAGCCGCCGCCGCCGTGGCCCCGCAGCCCGTCAGGCCAACGCAGTCGGGCGCTGCATCGCCGATTCGGCGGTCAATGCCGGGGAGATCTCCCGCAGAAATAAAGTCGAAGCACAGGCTTCCGTCGGGCCCACGCACGGCAAACTTTGCAAGCGTGGCTCCGATGTCTACGCCCATCGAACGCGTACGATTTTCTTGGGCTGGGTGAGGAATCGACATCAATCCTTGGGAATCAATAGGTTACACTTGGCCAAACAGGTCAACCTCCATGTATACCGCTTTCTATGGTCTCAGCGAAAAACCTTTTTCGCTGACACCCAATCCCGCTTTCCTCTATTTGTCGGACTCCCATCGGGAGGCCTTGGCACACCTTGTCTATGGCCTCGAGCAGGGCGAGGGCTTCATCGTCCTTTCGGGCGAGGTGGGGACCGGCAAGACGACTCTCTGTCGCAGCCTGCTCGAACGCATCGAGCCCGACAGCGAAATCGCAATTCTCTTCAATCCGAGCAACAACGATATTGAACTCCTCCAGTCGATCAGCGAGGAGTTCGGCCTCCCCGCCGAACGACGCTCCCGGCGCCAACTGGTCTCAGCGCTCAATGGTTTTCTGCTCGACTGCCACGGGCGCGAGCGTCGTGTGATTCTGATCGTCGATGAAGCCCAGAATCTTTCGTCCGCGACCCTCGAGCAAATTCGACTGCTTTCCAATTTGGAAACGGCCTCGTCGAAACTCATTCAAATTATTTTGCTCGGTCAGCCCGAACTCGAAGCCAAACTCGATTCGGATTCCCTCCGGCAGCTTCGTCAGCGGGTCACGGTCCGCTGGAGCCTTCGCCCGTTCTCGGTTCAGGATACCGGGGCCTATGTGCAGCATCGGCTCGCTGTGGCTGCGGGCGCCGCGCGCGAAATATTTAGCCCTGCTGCGCTGCGCGAAGTGCACCGCCTGACCGGGGGAATTCCGAGGCTGATCAATGTTCTCTGCGATCGGGCCTTGTTGGTGGGATATGCCGATTCCAACCATCGAATCGGAATGAAGCGAGTTCGTCAGGCGGCCCGGGAGGTGCCCGACGCCTCGCGGCGGATCGGGATCTGGGGGATTCGAAAAGTGGGCTGGGCGGCTGCGGCCAGCGTGGGTTTCCTGGTTGTGGCGTGGCTGCAGTGGGGTTCAGGAGCCGGTCTGGATTTGATGACTCGCGTCCATCTGGTTTCGGGTTCGGCCCCGGAACTCGCGGCCGTGAGTGCGGCACGTGCCGATGCAGACCGTGCTTCTGGAACCGAAGTCACGGTTATCGTCGAGTTGCCGCCCCTGGAGGCCGAACTTCCTTCGGCTCGCGAGGACTGGACGGACGCTCGGGAGAGCGACGCCGCCGCGGAGCCCGGAGCGGATTCGGGGGAGGCGCGACTTGAACCTCCGAACCAGCACATCTTGCTCCAGGCGATGCTCTCCGGGCAATCGCCGGCTGCTGCGGTGGCCGACGCGACGCGAGCGACTCTGGCGCTTCACCGCCTGAACCGATCGGACTCCACAATTTCATCGCGGGGCGAGGCGCTGGACGAAATACGATCGCGAGGACTCGGCGTCTTGGAAGTATTCGACACCAGTTTTGATGCGCTTCGTGATCTCAACTATCCCGCCCTGATCGAGCTTTCGAGCGGGGACACGGAAGGCGAGGTGAGAGTCGTTGCTCTGGTCGGCATCGAGGGCGGGGAAGCTGCGTTGGTGGGCGTCGGCAACCGGACGCCCGTACGAATTTCGCTGGATGTTGTCGAAGAATACTGGGATGGACTCGCGTGGGTGATTTGGAACCCCTATTTGGATATTCCGGATGTAATTTCCGAAGGGGCTCGCGGAGACGAAGTCCTCTGGCTTCAACAAGCGCTCTCGCGGTTGGGCTATCTCGATGCCCATGTCCCCGGGGTCTTCGACGCTTCGACGCTTCGTGGGGTCGCGCGCTTTCAGGGGCAACACGCGGTTGAACCCGACGGCGTGGCGGGCCCTCGGACCCAGATGTTGATCTACGCGGATCTGGAAGAATTCGCCCCGCCGCAACTGGATGATAGGGATGCGGGATGAGCACCATTCTGAAGGCATTGAGACGCGTGGAGGGGGATCGGCAAGAGAAAGTCGAGAGCGAACGCTTGCAGGGTCAGCTCACGGGCGGGGTTCTGCGCGAAACGCAACCCTCGCGCGGCTTGATGCGGGCGGGTATTGGATTGCTTCTTCTTCTTCTTCTTGTCGTGGGAGGCGGGCTCTGGCTTCGCGGTTCGGACTCGGCTCCGTCCAATTCGGAGTTGGCGGCTTCTGGGGATTCCAGGGAATCGCCCGCTCGTCTTACCCCGCCCGCTCCTCCCACGCCGCCCGATTTGGCCCAAGCCGCTGCGAATATTCGTGCTCACTCGATCCCCGCGGCATCGGCTCCGAATCAAGCCCAGGCCCAAGCCCAGGCCCAAGCCCAAGCCCAGGCCCAGGCCCAAGCCCAGGCCAGCGAAGGGCGGCCGTCGGCGACTCCAAGCGAATCCGATGCCAGACGGCTCGGGGCCATGCAAGAAGCCATTCGCCGCCGCAGTTCGACCTTCGCTGGAGTTCCGCCGCCGCCCACCTATACGCCACCCAAGACATTTGTCCCCAAGCCGCCGGCAGAAGCCCAGCCGGTTCCCCGAGCCGAGGAATCGGCCCGGCTAGGGGTTCCCAGCCCCGCACCCGTGCAAGAAAAACTGCCCCCCTATCGTGCGGCTCGTGTGGCTGGTGCGGCTCGTGCGGCTCGTGCGGCTCGCGAGACCACGTTGGCGGCCAGCGCGATTTCCAGTCCCCCCCCGGAGCCGGCGGCTTCTCGCAAAAAGCCACACGCGTCGGGCTTTCAGGAGGTTCGCGTTCTGAGCACGACCTGGCACCCGGCACCCGAAAAGCGCATCGCGGTGGTGTCCGCGTCGGCCAATGGGGCTCAGGTTGAGTTGCGTCAGGGCGATTTATGGAACCGCCTGCGGGTGAACGAAATCAAGCTTTCGAGCGTGATCTTCGGCAGCGGCGATGAAGAGATTGTCCGCAAGGTCGGGACCCATCGTTAGTTCTCCGGTCGCGCTCGGCCCGGGTTTTGGATCTCCGCAATCACGTGTCCCCAGCCTGCTCGGAATTTCCAGTGACCCAACCGCCGTGTCCCCGGGTCCATGTTTCGTACTGGGTGCGCCGAATGCCGAATGCCCAGCGCAGAATGCTCAGCGCCCAATGCCCAGTGCCTAGTGGTAAGGGGGGTCGTCGTCGTGTTTTCGCTTGCGCTGCTCTTCGTTGTGGACCGAGCGAATTTTCTGGCGCATTCGCCAGCGTCGAAACTTGTGCTGAAGTCCCTGCAGAGTGGGCGCCCCGGGCGTTCGCCCTTCGCGAACCAGGTAGATCCAGCCCACTACGAGACCGCCGCCATGGCCGAGATGACTGACATTGGAGGGACCGCTCGCGTACTCGAGGAAGAGCATGAACGGGATGATGTAGATCGCCTTGATGGGCATGGGGGGGAAGATGAGCATCAGGGTGCGGTCGGGCCAAGTGAACGAAAAGGCCAAGATGACCCCCATCACCGCGCCCGACGCGCCCAGGGTCGGAATGGATAGGCTTGTGGTGGCGGGCATCAGCCCGAGGAGCACGGCCATCCACGGCAGCGTGGCGATGAGCACACCCGCTCCGATTCCACATGCCAGGTAGTAGCGGAGAAAGCGCTGCTCGCCCCAAACCAGCGCTAGCTGGGACCCGAACATCCAGAGCATCAGCATGTTGAAGATGATGTGAAAAGGGCTATAGGCGCTGTGCAGCCACATATAGGTGAAGGGCTGCCAGAATTGGAATTCGACCCAGACCCCCCAAGGAGAAACCGCACCAAACTGCGAGAGCAAGTCGCCGGCCGGGCTTCGGGTCAGGAGTTGAACGATAAAGACAACGCCATTGGCGATCAAAAGGTTCTTGATCACCGGCGGCGTGACCGAGGGGCCAAAGCCCATTTGCGATCCGCGACCGTACACGTGCGTCAGCTCCTTGGGGTGATGCGAGTTTGGTGTGGGGGTTTAGGGGGTGAGATCGGGGTTCAGCGTTTTCGAAAAGCCGCGATCGGGCGAATAAAGGTTTCGTTCACGGTTGAGGTTGTTCACGGTTGAGATTGTTCCCGCTTGTGGCCGAGATCGCTCGATCCGTGCGCCGAAGGCTATTGGATTGTGGAGGGCGCGGCCAATGGTAGGCGCTTTTCGGCCTCGAGCGGTAAACCTCAAGGCGCTTGCCCCAGCCGCCCCTGGCGGTGTGCGGCGTGGAGTAACGCCAGGCTGCTCTTGGCATCGGGGATGAGGTTCTGCCACACCATTTCCAGGGCCTCGGAAAGCGGCATGGGGACGAGTTCGATCCGTTCGTCGTCGTCGAGGCGCTGAATTCCGGGGGTCAACCCGTGAGCGGTAAATAGGTAAATCCGTTCGTCGGTAAAGCCCGGGGTCGTGAGAATATCGGCGAGCGCCTCGAGGCGATCCGCTCGGAATCCCGTTTCTTCCTCGAGTTCGCGCAGCGCGCAAGCTTCCGGAGCCTCACCGGGATCGAGCTTTCCGGCGGGGACTTCGTAGATCTCTCCACCGGCCGCGTAGCGGTATTGGCGGATCAGCAGGACTTCGTCGGGGGAAAGAAAGGGAACCACCGCGGAAGCCCCCGGATGCCGAATCAGGTCGAGGCGCGCGCGTCCACCCCCGGGCAACTCAACTTCCTCGGTCACCATCTCGAGCATGGCCCCCCGTTGGACGCGTCGCTCCGGGTGTCGCGGCATGGATCTCCTCTCTGAGAGTTTCTTTGAACCCCTTGGACCGAGGCCTGGATTCGAGTTCTTGGGCGCAGCCCGCTCGCGCCGTTCGGCTTCCGGTCAATCTCCGAGGCAGGCTAGTGTTTAGCGCGAACGCAATCACCCCAGAACCATCCTCAAGTCCCCAGGAGTCCGCTCGGCCCGGACATCCGAGCAACCCGCCACCATCGCGCTTCCCGCGTCCCCCGACAGTCCGGGGTCCGCTCTCGAGGGGGCTATACGCGCCGGTGCCGGATCCCCTTGCTGCTGTCCTCGCTGCGACCATTTCTTTACGCGCGGTCTCGACGAGTTGGGGCGGGGAATTTTGCGCTGGTGGTCCGCGGACCGAGACCGAAGCGCTCGCCCTCGAGCGGTTTACGGGCCGGCGTGTTCGCCGACGGCGGGCAGGCGCACAACGAACCTCGCGCCGCCCTCCTGGGCTTCGCCCACATCGATTCGCCCGCCCGCTTCCTCGACCAATCGCTTTGCGATGGCTAAGCCCAAACCGCCGGGCCGTTGGCTGCGGCTCGTCGCGAAAGCTTCGAAGATTCGTTCACGGGCATCGACCGGGATCCCGGGTCCGCTGTCCTCGACGGTGAAGTCGATCCAACGTCCTTGGGCGACAGCCGGCTCGTACGCGCGCACCCGCACTTCGCCCATGGCCGGGGTTGCGCTCAGGGCATTGAGGGTGAGGTTCAGTAGCACCTGTTGCAGGGCATCGGGCGACAGGCCGACCGGGTTCGTATCGGGCTCGACTTGGCAGATCAGGCGGATCTGGTTCTCGCCGGCTCGGTGGGCCAGGAGGCCGCCCAGGGTTTCCATGGCCGTCCCCACGTCGGCATGGCCCTCTTCATCGCCCAGGCGCTCGGGCTGAGCGTGTCGCAGCACCGAGTCGAGCAACCGCTCGAGCCGGACCACCTCGCCTAGGACGACGTGCCTAAAGTCCGTCAGAAATTCGGTGTCATCGAGCCGGCTGGGCAAAAGGTCGAGAAAGGTTTTGACCGACACCAGGGGATTGCGGATCTCGTGGACGATCTCGCCGAGCATTTCGCCCAGAGCCGCTTGGCGGTCGAGCCAGCGGATATCGTGGCCGAGTTCGCGAATCTGCTGGAGTGCGGCCAGGGTGCCCAGGGGCCTGTCCAATTGCTGCGCGGTTTCTTGCAGAAGCGCCAGAGTTCGGGGCCGTACCGCGCCCAGGGCATCTTCGGGACCACCGAGAGCAAGGACCGCGAGAGCGGGCTCAAACTCGCCATCGCCGTGTCGCCCGAGCGCCACGGCCGCAGTGAGCCCGCTGGCGTCGCTGATCCGCCCTGGGGTGGGCGTCTCGCTGGCGTCGCCGAGGTCCGTGGCCCGCGCGAGTCGGCGCAGCGCCTCGAAGGCTCCGGGCTCCAGATCGTCAGCCGGAGGCTCGGCCGAGCGCCCATAGGCGGCGACCCGAACGAAGCCGCTGTCCGGGGTGGCGAGCCACGCGCACGCCCATTCGGCCTCAGAACGGCGAGCGATATCGCTCACGGCCCTCGACAGCAGGGTTTGGGGGCTCTGGGGACTGTCGACCTCGGGCTTCGCCGGCTCCGCGTCAGGCGTCTCCGATTGGGGGAAAACGGCATCGATCAGCGCTGCGGCGCCGCGATTTCGGCGCGCCAGGCGGTTGCTGGGCAACCCCGTCGCGTTCCTCTCCCCGTGTTCACCCCCCGGCATACTCTTTTGCTACCCCGCCTAGGCCCAGGCTGTCAAGCGATATCCCCCCGGGCTTGCCCAGGCGGGTCAAAAAACATCTTCACGGAGCGCACGGCGGGCGTCGGTGTCCGATTCTCGCTGGCTGACGCTGCGCCGGGGCTCGGTTCCTTCGATGAAGGGCTGAAAATAGGCGTTCTGGGTGCTGGCATCGGCAATGAGGCCGGTATCGCGGTCGATGCGCTGAAAAACGATGTGGTCTGCCGGAACCTCGAAATCGCGAATCGGCCGGTCCGCCAAGGCCACGCGCATAAAATCCCGCCATATCGGCAGCGCGGCGCCGGCACCCGTTTCGCCGAAGCCCAGCACGCTGTTGTCGTCGTGGCCCACCCAGACGCCTGTGGTCAGGTCGGGTGAGAATCCCATGAACCACGCGTCGCCTTGTTCGTTGGTGGTCCCCGTCTTCCCGGCCAGGGGCCGTCCGAGCCGGAGCAGTCCGCGCCCGGTGCCCTCTTGGACCACCGCGGAGAGCAGGTCGCTCATCAGGTAGGCGGCGGCCTCGGAGATGACCCGACCGTCCGGAAGCGTTTCGGCGTCTGCGCTGGAATCGCCGGAGATTTCTTGTCCGGGCTCGGAACTCGCGCGGGCAAGCAGGGGCTCGCTTCCGTCGCTGGGCGGGTCGACCGCCGATTCGTCATCGGCCTTGAGCCCGCCGGAGGCCACAGCCGGGGCCGGTGGGTCCAGAGGGCTGCCAAGGAGAACGTCTTCCAGCAAGACGGTGCCGTCGCGCCGGGTCACCCTTCGGATAAAACGCGGGGCCACCAGACGCCCCTTGTTGGGAAAGACCGAGTACGCGGTGGTGAGTTCGAGCAGCGTCATCGAACTCGATCCCAGTGCGAGTGACAGATCGCGTTCAAGGGGCGAGTGAATGCCGAAACGGCTCGCGTAGTCGATCACATAGTCGACACCGACATCCCGGAAAAGGTGCACCGTCGCGTTGTTGATCGACTTCTTCAATGCGTTGCGTAGGGGCATGGGGCCGTAAAAGTGGCGTCCGTAATTCCGCGGCGCCCAGACGAAGCCCGAAACCGGGTCGGTGTAGACCACCGGCCGGTCGACCACTTCGGAAACCGGCGTGTAGCCCTTTTGCAGGGCCGCACCGTAGATGAAGGGTTTGAACGCCGAACCGGGCTGGCGCTCGGCCTGGGTGGCTCGGTTGAACTCGCTGTGGCGGTAGTCGTAGCCCCCCACCATGGCGAGCAGATCCCCCGAGCCGTTCTCGAGGCTCAGGAGGGATCCCTCGACCACGGGCGCCTGATGGAGTCCGAGTCTGGGCAGCGGCACGGTCCCGGGCGCCTCGCCGAGGGGGGCTTCCGGATCGGGCTCATCCGCCGGTTCGGGGCGATCCTCCAGGCGAACGAAACGCGCTACGTCGCCGAGCGCGAAAATCCGGGCGATTTGTTTCACGGGTCGGGGCCGGGCATTGGGATTGGGCTCCCGGGCCCAGCGCACATCCTCGAGGTCGACCTGTCCCTCTACGCCGGGCGCAAAACTCACCCGGGCGCTTTGGAGGTCGGGGTCGACCCCGATCACCACCCCCACCAGCGGTTCGTCGAAGGGAATCCGGTCCGCGGGTGCGGGCGCGGCGCTGCTCGCCCCATAAGCCTCCGGGGCTGGGCTGGCATCCCCGAACCCCAGCGCCGGCTCCCCGGCCAAGTCCGCGAAACTTTCGGCTTCCCCGGTCCCTGGGATTTCTTCGCCCGCTGGGGTCTCGGGAACCAGCAGGGTTCTGGCGTTCTCTTGTCCCAGCCGGAGAACCTCGTCGCCCACCGCGCTCGCCTCGACTCGGCGAACCGGACCCCGATAGCCCTGGCGACGATCGTGGGCCTCAAGACCCTTGCGAAGGGCGACTACCGCGGCCCTTTGCAAGTCGAGGTCAAGTGTGGTCTCGATGACGAGCCCGTCGCGCAGGACGGCTTCTCCGCCGAGGGCATCGAAGAGATACCGACGCACGAATTCGGCGAAGTGTTCGGCTTCTCCGAGGCCTTCGTCGTCGGGGTGAGTTCGGATCTGGGGCGGGTTGGCGACGGCTTCTTCGTAGCTCAAGGCGTCGATGAAGCCATCGGTTCGCATTCTCCCCAGAACGTAGAGTCGCCGACGTTCGGCCGACTGGGGATTTCGGTACGGCGAGTAGTCGCTGGGGCGCTGGGGGAGCCCGGCGAGGAGGGCGGATTCCGCGACGGTCAGATCCTTGACGTCCTTGCCGAAATAGTCCCGCGCCGCCTGGCCGATCCCCCAAGCGCCGTGACCAAAATAGATCTGGTTCACGTAGAGGTAGAGAATCTCATCCTTGGTGAAGGCGTTTTCGATCCTTCGGGCCAGGATCATTTCACGGATCTTGCGGCGAAAAGTCCGCTCCGGGCTCAGCAGAAGGCTCTTGACCGTCTGCTGGGTGATCGTCGACGCGCCTTGTTTGACCCCGCCCCCCGCCAGATTCGCCAGGGCGGCGCGCAAGATTCCCAAGTAGTCGAGGCCCCCATGCTGAAAGAAATTTTTGTCCTCCGAGGCCACGAAGGCCAGCTTGGTCGCCCTCGGAATCTCCCCAATGGCCACCAAGCGCCGCCGCTCCTCGTGAAACTCGGCGATCACTCGGTCGTGGCGGTCGAGTACGACGGTGGTCAGCGCCGGGCGGTAGTCTTCGACCCGCCGCAAATCGGGAAGGTTCCCCAGGAACTGGTCGTAAAACCAATAACCGCCGAGCCCGGCGAGGATGAGCAACAGGAGGCTGCCCCTCAAGAACTCCCTGGCTGTTCGGAAGGGGAAGAAGGGCATGTACTCTCCAACGCTTGTGCAAACCTAGCCGAGGTGCGCGCGGCTGCGCTAAGGCTTGGGAGGCTCCCGGCTGGGTCGGCGGGCGGGCGCATGGTAGCCGTGAGTTGCGCGACTCGCCTGAGTCCAGCTCGACGCGGTGACCGGCATCCCACAGAAGCATCCCATAGAAGAGAGGGCTTTTCCCATTGGCTCAGAGTTCGCTCCGCATGGCCTTCGTGATGGACCCCGTGGAGTCGGAGAGCTTTACCGCTTCGACAACCCTTGTGCTGATGCTCGAGGCCCAGCGCCGTGGGCACGAGGTCCTCTACGTGGCCCCCAGCGATCTCGGGGTGGACTCGGGCCGAGCGGTGGCCTGGGCGACACCGATTCTTCTCAAGCGGGAAGGCCAGGGGGGGCGGGTCGAGCGACTCGAGTCGCGTCGCGTCCTGCTGGACGACGAGGTGGATGTGGTCTTCCAGCGTCAGGATCCCCCGGTGGACGCCCGGTACATCGTGCCCACCCAGATTCTGGGAACCTGCGCCCGAAGCCTCGTCCTGAACCGTCCCACGAGCGTCCTGGCCTACAACGAAAAACTGTTGGCGCTGCATTTTCGCGATCTCATGCCCGAGAGCACCGTGAGCCGAAAAATTTCTGACCTGGTCGCCTTTATGGACGCCATGGGGGGAGAGATGATCGTCAAGCCCCTGGACGGCAAGGGGGGCGAGGGCATTTTTCACCTGGTGGCGGGCGAGCGCAATATTTCGTCGACCCTCGAGCAGATCACCGCTTTCGAGGGTCGCTGGGTGATGGCCCAACGTTACCTGCCGGGGATTCGCCAGGGAGACAAGCGCATTCTTCTGATGGAGGGAGAACCCCTGGGCGCTGTTTTGCGTATCCCCGCCGATCACGAAGTGCGCGCCAATTTTCACGCGGGAGGCCGCGCGGCGGCGGCTGAAATCGACGCGGGGGACCGCGTGATTGTCGACCGGCTGGCTCCGCTGCTTCGCGCCGAGGGGCTTTTCTTCGTCGGGATCGATGTGATCGGCGGGCTCTTGACCGAAATCAACGTCACCAGCCCCACCGGTGTCCAGGAGATCAACGCGCTGAACGGTGTCCGCCTCGAGGAGAGGCTGGTCGACCGGGTTGAGGCGCTGCGGGCCGAAGAAGTCCGCCGGATTTAACGCGGGGCCGCGAAGCGCTGGGATTTTCCAGCGTCCCGGACGCGCGGATCGTCCTGTGCTGACGATAATCTTCAGCCAGTCGCGGGCCTCCGTGTTAGTATCGCGACCGCGTATGCCCAACCTCTACGTTACGCATTTTGCTTCCTCCATTGGCGAGCTCACGATTGCTTCGAGTGATCAAGGGCTTGCGTATCTCGCGTTGCCGCGAGCCAGCGGCCGGGGTTTCGCGGGCTGGTGCCGCCGCTACGCGTCGGATCACACGATCAAGGAAGACGCCGAGCCGAACGGCATGGCGGTCGATCAGGTGAGCGAATTTCTCGCCGGCGAACGCGAGACTTTCAAGCTTCCTCTCGATCTCCGGGCGACGTCCTTCCAACTCGATGTGTACAAGGTGGTGGCGGAGATCCCCTATGGCGAATCCCTAGCCTACGGCGACGTCGCCCGGCGGGTGGGGCGTGCGGCGGCGGTGCGCGCGGTGGGCGCCGCCAATGGCGCCAACCCGATTCCCCTGGTGATTCCCTGCCATCGTGTGCTGGCGAGCAACGGACAACTCCACGGCTACGGGGGCGGTCTTGAACTCAAGGGCAAACTCCTCGCCATGGAAAGCGCGTCGCACCCCGCCCAGGGCGCTCTTTTCTAAATCGCCCGGGTGTATCGTCCAAGACCCGAGTGCACCGCGAGCTAGACTTTCTCCAGCGCCTGGTCGACATCGGCGATGATGTCTTCGGCGGCCTCGATCCCACACGAGAAGCGGACCAGCGAGTCCGTGATTCCCCAGCTCTTGCGTTGCTCGGCGGTGTAATCCCAATACGACATGGTGACGGGCAGTTCGATCAGCGATTCTACGCCGCCGAAGCTGGGGGCCTGGTAGGGGACCCGGGTCGCGTCGATGAAGCGAATCGCGCCCTGGAGATCGGTTTCAATCTCGAAGGTCACGACGCCCCCGAACCCGTCCATGGAAGCCTGGGCGATGGCGTGATCGGGATGACTTTCCAGCCCCGGATACCAGACGCTGCGCACCTTGGGGTGCGCCTCGAGGTGCCGGGCGAGCGCGAGGCCATTGCTGTTGTGCCGGTCCATGCGCAGGGACAGGCTCTTGAGTCCGCGCAACAGCAGCCAAGCCCCGTGGCTGTCGATGATGCCTCCGAGGACTCCCAGGGCCTTGCGGATGGGGTCGATGATTTCCTTGGCCCCAGTGACGGTTCCCGCGAGCAGATCGTTGTGGCCCCCCAGGTATTTCGTCGCGCTGTGGACGACGAGATCAGCGCCCTCGGAAAGTGCTTGGTGGTTGACCGGGGTCGCAAAAGTTGAATCGATGATGACCTTGACTCCCCGGGCGTGGGCAACTTTGGCAAACGCTGGGACATCGGTGACGCGCAGGTAGGGGTTGGTGGGCGACTCGGTAAAAAAGACGGAGGTGTCGTCCCGGATGGCCGCTTCGAATTGCTCGAGATTGCTGGGGTCGATGACGCTGACGGAGACGCCCATTCGCCCGAGGAATTCGTCGATGAACTGCCGGGTCCGCCGGTAGCAGTCGTTGGTGACGATGAGGTGGCTGTTAGCGGGAAGCAGGGCCAGAAAGGTCGTGGTGGCGGCGCACATCCCCGATGCGAAGAGCACCGTTTCCTCACCTCCCTCGAGTTCCGAGAGCTTGCGCTCAACGGCCCGCCAGGTGGGATTTCCGTAGCGACCGTATTCTTCGCGGTCGGTCTTGCCCTCCTGGTAGTCCATGACCTCCTGGGAACTCTTGAACCAGAAAGTCGAGGTCTGGTAGATCGGAGTGGTGATGGCGTTGGCTTCTTGCTGGCGCAACTCGCCCCCATGGACCGAACTCGTGGCGGTGGCGCGCTTCGAGGGCTTGTCTTCCATTTTCTACTCGTCTGTTCGCATTCGCGCCGCCCAGGGGCGGCCGAGCGGTGTAGCGCTTTGGGCATCGGGCGGCCTCGGAATTGGTTTCCGGATCGCTTGCTTTGGCGCTGGGCTTCTGCCCGCTGGGGGCACTTAGCAGAAAGGGTCCAAGGGCCTGCAAGTGCCTGAAATCGTCCTTCATTCTGAACCCGTTGATCGCGCAGTCTAGCCCGAATCCAGCGGGGCGTCTTCAGTCCGTCTCGAACTGCCGATTCGGGCTACTCTCGGCGGGCACCCCGCTCCGGGGTCGGGCTGGGTATCTCGGCGAGGACTGCAGCGCGATGGTGACCGAGCGATCCGAGGGCGAGCGTCAATGCCGTCTGATTCCTCCGGACTTCCTTCGGGATTTGGTGGATCAAAACCCCTTCCCCGAGCCCCGCAATGCCAGCTCCGACGGTTTGCTCGGCTACGGGGGCGATCTCGAGCCCGGCCGATTGCTGGCCGCTTACGCCCAAGGCATTTTCCCGTGGTACGAATCGCCGCCCACCCTCTGGTATTCCCCGGATCCGCGCGCGGTGCTCTTCCCCGATGCGCTTCGCATCAACCGTTCCCTGGCCAAGACCCTGCGCCGGAATCAGTACGCGCTGACCATGGATTCGGATTTTCGGGGCGTGATCGAGGCCTGCGCACAGACGCCTCGGCCGGGGCAAGCCGGCACTTGGATCAACGAGGAAATGATCGAGGCCTATTGCGCGTTGCACGAGCTCGGTTTTGCGCATTCGGTGGAAGCCCGCTGGCAGGGCGCACTCGTCGGCGGGATCTACGGCTTGTCGTTGGGCGCGGCTTTTTTCGGCGAGTCCATGTTCAGCCGCCGCAGCGACGCCTCCAAGGTGGCTCTCGTCACCCTGGTCGAGCGCATGCGGGCTTGGGGGTTTCACGTACTCGACTGTCAGGCTCACACCCCCAATACCGAGGCCCTGGGGGCGGTCCTGTATCCCCGGGAGGGTTTTCTCGAACTTCTGGCCGTCGCCCTGGAAGCGCCCACGCGCTGCGGGGTCTGGGAACCTGTCCCGGTGCCGCCCAGCGGAGAAACCCGTCCGGGGGTTTAGTGCGCGGGTCTGCCGCCCCGCGCCGGGGCGAAAAACCATTGGGCGATTTTCTGGGCGAGTTCGTCGGGGGCGAGCGAATCGGCCTCGATCACCCAATCCGCGGCGCGTTGGTACCAGGGCTCGCGTTGGGTCATCAATGCATGAAACGAGCGGTCGCCCGAGAGCGGCGGTCGGTTGGGGTCGTCCGCGACCCGGGACCAGAGGAGTTCGACGTTGCAGCGCAGGTAGACGACTCGGCAGCGCTCGCGAAGGATGTCGACCTTGCGCGCGCTGAAAATTTCGTCCTCGTCCTCGCCGAAATCCACCACGATTCCCCCCCCGCAATCGACCAGAGCGGGCTTGGGGATCGCGGTTTCGCGCTGGAGAACCCGGTACTCGAGTTCGCGCCAGAGCGCCCAGCCCCCGTCAGCGACAATTTGCGGGGTCGTCCGTCCGCCGGCCTCCGCGACGATCAGCGCGTCGAGATCCAGCAGCCGAAAGTCCGGGTGATCGGCGGCCAGGCGCGCTGCGGCCGAAGTTTTGCCGCACCCGCGCCCGCCGATGAGGGCGAGATGTTCGCGCGGCGTATCGGGGTCGACGGCGGTTGTCACGAAGTTTCTCGTTCTTTCGGAAAGCGCCCGGGACCGGACCCAAGGGCGGCACCAAGGTACCGGATTGGGACGCTCAGGGATTGAATCCCGGGCCGAGGTCGATGGGCAATTCGAGCCACGCGTCATAGACGGCCTGGCGACGGTCGAGCAGAGCCGGGTCGAGAGCGGCGTCGATCTCGGGACTGCGCTGGGAATATCCCGCACGGAGCCCGGCGGGCATCGGGCAGAGCGCGTCGGGCAGGGGGCCAAGCAGGGCCGCGAAGGCCGCCCAATAGAGGTCGAGGGCCGAGAGCCGGTCGCCAATCAGGTGGGCGAGGCCGGCTTCGCGTTGACGCGCCCCCTGGGCCGCCACCCGCTCCAGAATTTCGGCGATGCGTGCGGGCGCCCGGGTGGCGGCTTCGTCCGAGTAGCCGTAGCGCTCCGCCATGGCGGCGACGCTCTTGCGACCGGGGTGTTCGGCAGGGAGTTCCATCAGCGGTGCGAAGAGCATCAGGCGCCGCAACCAGCCGAAGCCCCCCTCCCCGGCGAGTTCGTGGAGGAACTCGAACATGAGGGCCCGTTGTCCCGGGTCGTCGGGGATCAAGGGCGGGTCCGGGGCCAGGCGTTCGCCGAGTAAAATGATGGAGCTCCAGTCGGTGCGGGGGGGCTCGTCGTTAAAAATCGCCTGGGGGGCGTTGTTCTCCCCCGTCCAGGTGGCGAGTTCGGTATTGGGCTGTCCGCCGAATTGGGCGATGCGAGGGCATTCGAGCCGCTTCACGTGGAAGACCGCCTTGGCGGCTTCTCCCCAGGGCCCCGGAACGCCGGCGGTGAGCACCAGGCGAAGGCCGTTCCGTGAGCGACCCTCGGCGACACTCAACCATTCTGCCATGGGAAAACTCCATTCGTGAGGTTTGGGTGAAAGGGTGGGAGAGGGGACGGGCGAAGGGGGTGGGAGCAGGGACGGGCGTGGGAGATAAGAGGTGGGAGGGTGGGAGATAAGAGGTGGACGGGCGGGTGGGAGATAAGAGGACGGGCGGGTGGGAGATAAGAGGACGGGTGCTCAGTCGACCAGAAGATCGGCGGGGTCGCAGTCCAGCCCCCGGGCGATCATGCAGAGGGTTTCGTAGGGGATTCGCTCGTTCTTCTCCTCGACGTGCTGGAGCAGGTTGGGCGAAATGGTTTCGGTCAGCCCCGAGGCGACGCGGTGCGCGCGCCCGATGGCCGCCACGAACTCCCGAGGTGACCACTTGCGGCCGTGTCGGAGTCGACGGATGGACAGACCATCGGGCGTGACCCACTCCTGTTCGACTTCTCCGGTTCGCGCCACGCGGCTCCTCGGTTGCCCGTTTCAAGCGATCCGAACGAGTGTAGACTTCTTCTCCCGATGAAGCAGGCCGCCGGGCCGGGATGGAGGACCGAAAATTTGGGAGTCGAACTCTTCGAACGCGCTGCCGAGGCCAACGGCAACTTCCTCAAGGCCGAGCAGTTGGTTGAAGCGGGTGGCAGGGAGGACCCGCTTCGCGGTCCGGGCTACCTGCTGACGTTTGATGTGGGCCGGATTCTGGTGGCGGCGGACCGGAGGAAGGCCTGTCTTTCGATTCGGCAGGTGGAAAGCCTTGATGAGGTGGCTTCGATTCGCCGGGTTGCCCTCGACGAAGAGGAGCCGTGGTGGCGCGTCGCGGGCAACTCCATTACCCGGGCATGGCCGTCCGAGGGCGGGTCCGGCGCCACCACGGGCGACGGCGAGGTCAGTGGCCTGCGAATGCAATTTCGCGGCGAGGGGGAGAGTCCCCGGGTTATCTTTCTTCGCTACGAGGACGGAGCGGTTCACGTGGGGCTCCACTCGCAATAAGCGGGCTCGCGCCGGCGCAACTTTCGT
>LWDU01036231.1_pt1 | contig 26315 bp, 15 predicted proteins | sample 727161 | NCBI WGS metagenome assembly LWDU01 (sample SAMN04566230, study PRJNA314399) | hydrothermal vent metagenome | isolation source: deep sea hydrothermal plume seawater | place: Mexico: Gulf of California, Guaymas Basin | collected 2004-07-11
CAAAGGGACGGAACTGGCTGCATTCTACGAAGACTGCAACTACAACGCGGCGATGCGGGAGATCATGCTGTTGGCGGACAGGGCCAATAAGTATGTCGAAGATCAGGAACCATGGGTGCTGCGGAAGGATCCAGAGAAAGCCGCTGAACTGCAGGATGTCTGCTCTGTCGCACTCAACCTGTTTCGGCAGCTGGTCGTTTATCTTTCGCCGGTCCTGCCAAAACTGGCAGAACAGACGGCAGAGCTGTTGAACAAACCCATCGAAAGCTGGGACGAAAGTCAATCACCGCTGACGGGAACGCCGGTCAGCAAGTTTCAACATTTGATGAAGCGAATTGAGGACAAGCAGGTTAAAGCTATGATTGAAGAAAGCAAAGAAGACAACGCCGCTGATGCGGGTGCGGCCGCTCCGGAAGCCAGCGAAGCAGCAGCTCCGCAGTTTCATCCCGCAGACACATGGCACGACGCGGGTGACGCACTAGGCAGCGAGCCTCTGGCAGACGAGTGTACCATCGACGACTTTATGAAGGTCGACCTGCGTGTCGCCCGTATCGTCGAAGCCGGCCATGTTGAAGGTGCGGACAGACTGTTGCAACTGACCCTGTCCCTGGGCGGTGGAACGACGAAAAACGTGTTTGCCGGCATTAAGGCGGCTTACGATCCGGAAACTCTGGTCGGACGACTGGTGATCTGCGTGGCAAATTTAAAACCTCGCAAGATGAAGTTCGGGCTGAGCGAAGGCATGGTCTGTGCCAGCGGCGGTGGCGGTAAGAACGTCTTTTTGCTCAGCCCGGACGACGGTTCAGTCCCGGGACAACGAGTCCACTAGAACTGTGTTTTTTGCCTGACATCGTCCGGCAAGAGGACGTCTTCGTGAGCGCTGCGGACACGACGAAAACAGAAAATCGCCAAGGAAAGAAACGCCGACAATATTGGGCGTGCGTCGAAATCAGGGGACTCACGTCCCCCGCTCGCCTAATCACCAGCCGAGCCAGGCACATCAGTGGCCGGTCGTGGAGCCAACCACTGGCCACCCTCCCGGATTCACAACTTCCGTGACCATACTCTCAACGCACGTTTTGCTTCGAATTCAATGACAACTGAGCCGCACCGTGATACCGTAAGGTTATGCGTCTCGTCGGTCAGCTCTTTGTCTACGCACAGGTCACTGACCGAATCCCGGTTGCCAACTGATTTCAGAGGAGTATTCGCGGCATGACGATTCGACCCTTGCTGATAATGTTTTCCGTCTTCGCGATGCCAATGGGGCTGTGCGCTGGCGATGACACGGATGACGGTAAGCTGCGCATTATCTGTTTCGGAGCTCATCCGGATGATGCTGAGTACAAGAGCGGTGGAACAGGTGCGCTGTGGGCACAGCAGGGACACCACGTCAAGCTGGTCTCAGTCACCAATGGCGACATTGGGCATTGGCAGATGTCCGGTGGCGAACTCGCTAAGCGTCGGACTGCGGAATCTGCCGAAGTCGCCAGGCGTCTTGGTGTGACGTCTCAGGTGCTTGATATTCACGACGGCGAACTGCTGCCAACCCTGGAAAACCGCCGGACGATTGTACGTCTCATCCGCGAATGGAATGCCGACATCGTGATCGCGCACCGTCCGTGGGATTATCACCCGGACCATCGCTACGTCGGGGTGTTGGTGCAGGACGCCGCATTTATGGTCACCGTTCCATTTTTCTGTCCCGATGTTCCGCCGCTAAAGAAGAACCCTGTGTTCCTGTACTCCAGCGATCGTTTTCAGAAGCCGTATCCTTTTGAACCGGACATCGCTGTCGCAGTGGATGACGTCCTCGAATTGAAAATCGATGCGTTGCTGGCACTGGAGTCACAGACGTTTGAAGGAGGAGCACTGGGATCGGCTGAGAAGGCAGCAGCAGCACCTCCCGCGTCGCAGCCGGAATTGCGGAAAGCGTGGTTGCGGGAACGATGGCAGCGACGACAGAGCAGCGAAGCCAAAAAGCACCGCAGTGCCTTGATTCGCTGGTACGGAGAACAGAACGCAGCGCAGGTCAAATATGCCGAAGCATTCGAAATCTGCGAGTACGGACGGCAGCCCTCAGAAGCGGAGATCCGGGAGTTATTCCCGTTCTTTCCCGCTCCCTGAAGTTGACCGTGTCTGCGTCAGGCAACACATTCGGCGAATTGTGCCGCATCGCGGGTTGTAAGAATACCAACCTGGACTCCCAGCAGCCCCCAGTTTCCTCAGGCGTTAAAAACGGCACGAGCCGGAGAATTGGAGCAAAGTTTACAGTCGTCACAGACCGATATCGACCACAGCAGGCTGTGTTTAATCACGGTCGGTTGGGTGTATCGATGTTTCAATCCTGTCTGCGGTCCGTGATTTCCGAATGGAAACCCGGATTATACGACGTTGAGCACCCCATCGACGACTTTACGAAGGTCCGGTTCGCATGTTCCGTTCGAACCTGTTCCAATGTTTCTCTCTGATCTGCATGACTCTCGCGGGTTCTGTCGCTTCTGCACAGCATCCACACGGTTATGGGCAGATGCCGGGCGTCCACATCCCGCAATCGAGTTATCAGGCTCCGATTCTGGACTACTACGTCGGACAAAAGCCCGCGCTGTGGGACGATCAGCAGCCCATCGAACAGTTTGTCACGGCGCTTGGAAAGCGCAGCTGGTTTCGTATTGACTACCTGCACATGGACTTTGAGAGTCCCGGTAACGTGACGCTTGGGGCTCCGCTTCTAAACCTGACAGACCCGCTGACGGTGTCCGACGAGCTGGCCGGAGGGGCGCCCACCGGTGTGGGAATCATTCCAAACCTGAATGACGTCGATCTGTCCGACAATTCGGGAATCCGCGGTACCTGGGGGCTGGATCTGCAGGGCGCTGAACTTGAAGTGGAGTTCTTTGGAACAGAACAAAAAACAGATACGTTTTCAATGACGAACCTGCAGGCGTTTCGCGACCCGCTGTTTCCGGCAATCGGCACCGTGGCTCGACCGAACGTCGTCGTGCCGCTGCTGACCAACGGCGCTCCGACCGACGCTGCTTCTGCCAACTATCTGATCTACGACCAGAGCTACTCAGCAGAGCTGACGGCGAAAATGTGGGGCGCGGAAGTCATATTGGTGCGGGATAGTTATGTACCGGGCGAAGGAATTTCCTGGCAGTGGCTGGGTGGTTTTCGCTACGTGAACTTTGAAGAACAATTCACGCAACTCGGGTTATTCAACGGTGGTGGAGGAGCGGCTCCGGCGACACGGATCTCCCAAATCAGATCCACCACGTCAAACAACATGTATGGCCCCGAGGTTGGTGCTCGGGCGTCCATTGTGCATCGCAAGTTCACGTTCAGCATGACTCCACGCATGGCCTTCACATTGAACGATCATCGTGCCAGAACACAGTCCGGCCCGCTTGTTGGCACGGCGGTATCTGCCACCGATCCTCTCAGAACGTTCAACGAAAGCCACATTGAATTCACGCCCCTGTTTGAATTGAGCTTTGCCGGTGAGATTCACGTGACGCCCAACTTTTCAATTTTCGGCGGCTACGACTTCATGTGGATGTATAAAGTGACTCGGCCATTCAACAACCTTCACTACAACAGCGTGCCCGGCGCCGCTGGAGCGTTCAATCCGATCGTCAGCCAACGCGTGGATCTGGATACTTTTTACACAAGGGGCCTCAGCTTCGGCTGCGTCCTGCGGTATTGATCTGACGCTCTGCAACCCGACCGACACCAGGTCAGTCGGTCATCGGACTTGTTTCACGCCCGTGTCTGCCGTCACATCACATCGGCAGTTTCGATGCCCAGCAGCGAGAGTCCCGTACTCAATGCGCGAGCCATGAGGTCGCACAGGATCAGGCGGCTTTGTTGAAGCTCAGGTGACTCGGCCTTCTTGACGGAACAGTGCGCGTAGAACACACTGAATTTTCCGGCAGTATCAAACAGCCACGACGTCAGCTGGTTGGGGCGATAATCAGCCAGAACGGCGTCGACAGCGTAGTCAAACTGGGTCAGCTGCAAAGCAAGTGCTCGTTCTTCCGGACAAGTCAGCAGAACCGTCGTTTTGCCGCTGGCGATCTTCTGTCGGTCGACGTTGAGTTCTCGAAATATGCCGCAGATACGAGCGTAGGCATATTGCATATACGTGGCTGTGTCGCCTGTCGTGGCGAGCATCTTGTCCCAATCAAATACGTAATCACTGTCTCGATTGTGATGCAGATCCGCATACTTGATGCCTCCTGTGCCGACGATCTGTGCGACCCGCGCACGTCCGTCGGGCGTCAGCGCCGGTTGCTCTCGCCGATCGTCGTTTTCATCCACGACACTGCGAGCGCGGGCAATGGCCTCGTCGATCAGGCTCCCGAGTTCGACATTGTCACCCGATCGCGTCTTGAACGGCTTGCCATCGTCACCCATCACCGTGCCAAAGCTGACATGCTGGCACTTCACGTCACCGAAGCCCCAGAGTTCGCAGGTCTTAAACAGCAGACTGAAGTGCTCTGATTGTCGTTTATCGACCACGTAGACGATTTCATCCGCGTGGAGTTCATCCAGACGATATTGGATCGTGGCAAGATCAGTCGTCGCGTAGGTGTAGGCTCCGTCAGTTTTCTGAACAATGAAAGGCGCGTTGTTGCCTTCAATGAAAACACACGCGGCACCATCGCTGTCGGTGGCCAGTCCCTTCGCCCTGAGGTCACTGACCACGTCCGCCAACATTGGGTTGTAGTAGCTTTCGCCGAGCGCGAGATCGAAACGGACATCAAGCCGTGAGTAAATCTGATCCAGGGCGGCAAGGCACGCCGGCAGAAACTCATCCCACAACTGTTGATTCTGCTCGTCACCGGCATGCAGCTTTGACGTCTCCTGGCGCGCCAGGCGGGCAATGTCGGGATGTTCGTTCGCTTGTGCCGCCAACGGCGCATCTGTATCAACGTGGGCAACTTTGGCTTCCGCCGATTCGATCGACGAACGCGTTTCTTCCACAGCCTTCCGCTGGGCCTTTAGCTTCTTCTTTGCCTTTTTGTCGGCAGGCTCAGAATCACTCGTCAGCTGATCGAGTTCCTGCTGCCGTTGATCCAGCTGCAAACGCAATTCCGGAAGCCCGGCTTTTGCTGCGTGATAGTCGGACAGTTGATTGACCAGTTTGTACAGACGTGCCAGCTCAGCGACCTGATCTCTGCTGTAGGCGGCAGCGTCGACGAAGTTCCGATAGCCGTAGATGATCATCCCGAACTGCGTGCCCCAGTCACCAATGTGGTTGTCGCTGGTCACTTTATGGCCGGCAAAACGCAGTGTCCGGCAAATCGCGTCGCCAATGACGGAACTTCGCAGATGGCCGACGTGCATCGGCTTGGCCACATTGGGCGAGGAAAAATCGACGACAACATGTCGTGGCTTCGCAGCAGGCGTCACCCCCAGCCGATCGTCACCAGCGATGCTGCTGACTCGTTCCGCAATCCAGTCGTCCTTAAGCCGCAGGTTAATAAAGCCTGGTCCGGCGATTTCGGGCGTTTCACAAAAATCGCTGACGTCCAGGTTCTCGACGATTTCTGCGGCGATCTCTCGCGGTGACTTCCCCAGCCGTTTGCCGAGCGGCATGGCACAGTTGGCCTGAAAGTCACCGAATTTCGGATCCTGTGACGATCGAATCATTTCCAGCAGCGGGCCGGTATCATCGCTCAGCGAAGAAAGTGCCGACGCAAAACGGGATTTCAAAGTCTGTAGAATGCTCATGGATGGAAAGACGACAGTGCAAGGAGAACGGAACAATGGGAAGTGCGGATGGTGGCGGTGGCGATCGGGCATTGCAAGGCAAAGACGCGACGCACCTGCAGGTATTTCACAGCTGCTGATCTGTCAGCCGATTTCGCGCTCGACTGGTCGCACCTGCGGTACCAACCGTCAGTGATACAGCGTGACTCGCGACAACGCTCCGGCCGCATGCTGCGTCTTCTGATCGCTGGGACGTTGCGCGGTGTGTGAGTCATCCGATTCCGGCGGGACGAATCGATCCAGACGCGGGCGAAACATTACCAGCATCAGCAAAGGCAGATACCACAGGACATAGCTGCCAACGTCTTCAGGATACCATAGTTGAGCGGCGACAATCAGGGCGGTTGAGTTGGCCAGCAGATTCTCCAGGTTTCTCTTTCGGGGAATGACGGTCATCGCCACAAACATCACAAAGAACAAAGCGGCCAGGATGATCCGCAAATACATGTGACCAATCGCGGACTCAGACATTGGCGTCGCCGCGTCAAACAGGCGGTACGCTGTCCAGTTGGCCGTCATTACGAGTTTGTGAACAAAGGAATCCGTCGTTGCGGAGGTCAGTGCGAAGGTCATCAGCACCACAGCAGCAACGGCACCGAGCGAGATCCCGAATCGAAGGCTGCCCTTCCTCCCATAGAACACCGCCCACAGCGGCAGCAGAAACACGGCAAAGAATAATGTCCCGCAGGCCAGCCCCAGCAGGACACCCGCGACCGCCGGCTTTCGGTACATGGCAAACGCCCACGTCAGGCAGGCTCCAGGGACAACGTGACTCAACTGATGGACGTTGAATGCTGTACACGGCAGCAGCAGGTACAGGCAACTCATGGAGATACCGAGCTGGACACTGCAGAAGTGTTTTCGCCCAATGTACATCAGCCCAAGAATCACTGTCGTGTGAGCGACCACGACCAGAATCCGGGCGATCATTTCCTCCGTCGGTGTACGACCGAAAACATCCCGATCCTTTTCCGGATCAACCTGCCCGGAAAGTTCTGCCACCTTAGCCGCGCCGGCGGCGATGATGGTCTCAGTTGCCGGCGGAATGGCCTGGTCACCGGCGGCTGTCACGTCTGACGACTCCTGCCCCTGTAGCAGAGCGACCCCCGACTTCACGGAGTCAATGTTTCGGACCGGCGGCTCCTTAAGAAAGACGCCCGTCATCAGAATTGTGAAGGCCGGGAAGAATAGAAATGTCAGCGCCGCCTGGTTGAGATTCTGTTCCAGGCGTGGTCGGCGGGTCAGGGATTCGTCAAACGTCAGACGCACGATCAATAACACTGACAATGCCAGAACGATGAAGGAGCTGAATCGATTTAACGGACCCAGCGGCGTCGATTGAGATTCATCGCCATCCAGGGTCTGCAGCTGTGCCGCTTGAGACGCAGGACCAGCACTCGCCAAGTCGTCCCGTTTGGACGACGCCGAGACGACAAGTGCAGTCGACAGCAGCAGCAACAGCACCAAATCCAGATTTCGCACGGTCAATAACCGCGAAAACCGAAAGAATATGGCCGTCAGCAAAAGTGTCACGTAGAGCAGCCACGTTGGACTCTCCACGATCACGAACAGAAATTGGTCGTGTTCCATGATCAACGAACCGTCGAGCGCAGTGCGAAATCATGCGTCTGCCTGATTCGTACTTGAATCGACAGTAATTCGCGCGCAAACGAAGTACGTAAAGAGGGTGCAACGACCATGTTGCCCCTACCCAGCTAATTTCCCCAGCGCCATTTAAACGTCTAATGCCGCGCTTCTGCAAGCCCCTAGGGAAGCAAATCCAAAGTAAGCGCGTTTTGTCCCGCAAGCTCCGCACAGATGTCCCTTCCGCCTTGAGTGAGACAATTCCGGTCCGGAAGGGGCCATTGAGTCAGCAATTCGCGGGGATTACAGCAAATCCGCATGTGGAAATGCGTACGGACCATCAATCTCTCGACGTCAACCGTGGCGATATAGGAGCTCTGTAACCCCTGGCGGTTCCGCTTCACTTCCGCATAATTTCACGTGTAGTGGTCACCGTATCGCTGCGTTTCGGCTTATAGGTTTGGTTCGCTGGCCTTCATTTTCTGCTGACGGCGACGCTGTTCCTGACGGCGGGCTTCTTCTTCCGGAGCGAACTGAGGTGCATTGCCCCCGGCGCCACCCATATTGGCGGCAATTTGCATCTTACTTTCTTTCCACCCCCAGCCGAGTGGATCACCAAGTTCGACCGTTGCCAGAAAAGCCCAAGGCGTTCCTGGATGCTCGTCGATCACGCGAGTCAGATACTCAAGGGCTTTCTTGTGCAGCTTGCGAACCGTAGCACCTGCGTTCACGTCTTTTGATGGAGTCAGACGCCACTGGTTGTTCCCTGGTTTTTCAAATGACTTTGGTGCCGACTTCATTTCCGCCAGCATGGCGTTGTAGCCGAACGCACGAACTCGCATCGCCAGCACTCGCCCCATGGCAAGGTCATAGCTGGCTCGCCAACGGTCCGAATCAAGCTTGTCCCGGTCACGCTCACCGGCTGCCAGAGTGGCGTGCAGCGCCTGAAGATAGTAGTCCATCGTGGCGAGGGGTTTCTGAGCCTCCGTGATTTGCTGCCGAAGAATCGTATCATTGTTTGCCTGGAACTGAAGCCGGGGAACGGGGATGTCGTCTCCGTCAAGCACTGTCTGTTTGGCCGCGTTGACGAGCGCCGACTTTGCAGAGTTCGTCGACAGCTGGCGTTGATAGTCTCGCAGCGGACGGTAGTCCGGCGAGTACTTTCTCATGATTGCGGAGTCCCACTTACGTCTCCCGCCGTCCTCAGCCACGAAGAACACTCCGCCGGTTTCGGCGCACACCCTTGACAGCGTGTATGGTCCATAACCGGACGACATGCGGTCCAGTCCTCGGGCACTGGCAGTCCAGAACGGAAGTTGCAGCCCTTCAGCGGCAACCGTTTCCGGTCCCATATCTGCGGGCAGATCTTTCTCGAAGGTCTCTCCGTCTGCGACCCACTTTGTGCGGATATAACCTTTCTCGCGGCCAAATACAGATGTGTTGCCAATGCAATAAACCTTGACGCCCTCACGAGTACATCGACGCACCGTATCTTCCAGCATTTGAAAGTCATCGCCGCGTTCGTCGGTGACAAGGATCATCATCATGTTGGCTCGCATCTTGCGTTTTGCCGGCAGGTAAGTCCGCAGAGCCATGTTCAGTGCCGTGAAGACCCGTTCTTCTCCCGACTTGTCATTCTTAATGGAATCCACAGCCTTCATCAGCAGTGCAAGATCAGAAGTCGCTTCTTCCTGCAACAGATGGACTTCCTTGCCATAACCCACGATACCCGTTTTCAGCGCTTCTTCAGCGCCAACATCCAGGGATCCCAGTTGCTTGTAGATCCCGCGGAAACGCTTCGATACCAATTCACGTCGACTTTCCATCGACAACGATTCATCCAGCAGCCACACCACCAGGGTCTTGCGTTGCCGCAGGGAGGCAGCGATTTCCTGGGTGATGCGGTCGATCGCGCCTTCCGTGCCGCCGGCGTGCTCGGTGGTTCCCGTCAGATCGATCGATTCCAGCAACTCCGCTTCACTGGGGGTCGGCATGCTCTCAGGCGTTTGCAGCCGAGGGTCCAGGAGCACCTCGTCGATCCGCTGAGACTCTTCGCGGTGATTGTCGATGCCACTATTCTGGGCAACTGCCATCGAGGGTCCGACAATGTTCAAACTGCTGTCGCTACCAATTTCCTCGGACACTTCTGTGTCAATAACGTACTCTTCCTGGCGAATATCTTCCGGTTCGAACGTGGAAGTGATTTCGACTTCACGCTGCGTCTCAATGACCCAGGTAATACTCATCAGGGCGACCAGAATGGCGACATGGACCAGCAGGCTGATCCCCCACGCCGGCATGTCATAAAGAATGTCCCAGACTCCGCTGCCGAAGTCTGAGTCGTCGGCACTAAGTGCCTGGCTGGTACTGGCCTCAAGTGTACTCACGACGGAATCCCCGTTTGACGATTCTGATGAGGCCATGCCTCTGAACATGGGAACTGACGGTGGGAACCGAGCACCCGTTGACACTAGTCGGAAACCGTTGCCCCAACAATAAGTTTTCACCTGGCAGAAGTGTTACCGGCTTTCACAATCATTGCAAAACCGAATTGGCCGCTGACGAAAATACTGCCTGTTCGCATACCAGGAACGACGGTTTGCGCGTGACCATAACGCGGAAAACCAACAATCTACACATTATCATAGTTCGAAAACATGACGATGACAATCTTTTGATCGGCTTCTCAAATGCCGTATCGCCAACTGAGACCACCATTTGCGGCGATTACAGCTCTCTGAAATACAGGACGTCACACCCAACAACGTCAAACATCCCCACTTTTGTTCGTCAAGAACCACAAAACGCTGAAAATTCGATCACACCTGCGGGATTGGACATGGCCGGCGGCAAAGGCACAGTCACGTCCTGCAAGCTCTTTGGCCGAGCCGCTGCAGCGAGAGTTTTCCGGTCGCGGAACAGCGGCACGAAACCTCCACATGCCGTCAGACACCACGTAGGGCAGCCTTTCTGTCCAGGCAGACACGGTCATTCACTCACTGATGCGCCGTTACCAAGCAGCTTGAACGGCCCCTCCACTCGTCCCTGTGCCCGTGCGATCTGGCGCCAGGACAGAAGAATGTCCGGCTGGTCCGTGAAGATTCCATCAACACCGGCTTCTCTTACCAGCCAGTTAAACATCGTTGCCGGATCCGCAGCATAATCCGGCAGGGAATCCGTGCGAAGAGTCCATGCGTGAACCAACATCGCGTGCTGATGAGCAGCCTTGACGACATTCGTCACCCGTGGGCGTGCCGGGTCGTCAGCAGCCCCGCCGATAACTGCGGCAATACTGATGCCGATTCCGTCGGCCACTTTCGCGATTCGAGCCAGGCGTTCGTCCGATGGTTCATCGGACAAAAGCTGAATCAGCGGAAGTCGACACTTCAATTCGGTTCTCAGTCGATGGAGTTCGGATTCATCAAAACACTGCACGAAGACACGATCGTGGGCATTCCTGTAGCCGTACTTCCCGAGTACGCGGAGGACTTCCCTTGAAGAATCCAGGTTTTGTTCGCGATGAAGCTGCGGCTGTTTGATCTCGACATAGACACCAACGTTCCGACCGCGTGAGACATTAAGGCCCTGGATCAATTGCAAATGTTCATCCAGAGTTGCCAGCCGAAAACGTCCGGTATTCTGCGGGAATCGTCCGTTGCCATCCGAATTTTCGGTCGACGGAAACCGTTCAAAAACACTCAACTGTCTCAATTCGGCAAGCGTGAAGTCGAAAACGTAGTAACTGCCGTTCTGACCACGGTCTGGAAACACGTCGGCAACATTGGTGATTTCTTCCAGAGTGACGTCGTGAAACACAACTGCGACGCCGTCCTGAGAAAGCACGACGTCCTGCTCAATAAAGTCGGCGCCCAGTGCATGAGCCAGTGCCGCAGCTTCAGTGGTATGCTCGGGCAGATAACCCGATGCTCCACGATGTGCAATCACCAGCGGAACTTCATCAGAAATCGTCTGGCTGATGGTCTGCAGTCGCCGCTGGCGTTCCGGTGACAACGATTGGACCAACGGTGATCGTTCGGGCCGCGTTGACTGCGCGACGGCAGCGTCAGGTAGGGTCGCCACCAGCAAACTCAACAAAATCGCCACCGGCACACGGACTACCGCAGCAGCTGCTGCATACCAACAAGCAAACGGGTTCACGACTGCAACTCCAGTTGGATCCATGTGGATGGGTCGTAGCTTGTCGGGAAATCATCGCCCACAATCAGCGGCTGGTCTCCCAGATGGCTGTCCTGCACGACGCAATAGAACCCCACCTTTCCCAGGTCGCTGATTTCACGAAAACCGTTCAACTGATCACCAGGTATCCAGACTTCCAGTTCGTAGCCATCTTTCCTCGAATGCGTCCGGCAGATCATCTTCTCCGGATTTGATTCGGTTCGCTGTATCCTTTGCTGAGCAATCGGCTGTACAACGACAGACGGCTTTCCTTCGGCCTGGTCATCTGATGGAAGGCAGGCAAAGTGGTGGCAATACTCGGTCGCTCGGTGCACGTTACCGGCGGGGCGGGTATCGATCCAGATCAGTGCACAGTCGGAGTGTTTGACGTCACCGCTGCTGCCGGCACAGGATTCTGGTTTGCCGGAAACGTGGAACACAAATCCCAGCCCCTTTGGATTCCAGCCTGCCGTGACCGTTGCAAACAAGGGCTGGTCGTTCAGTGATGCTGGCATAAACAATGATGACACTTCAGACGGTTTCAACAGCCGCCCTGTCTTGCGATGAGATGGTGAAGAACACTGTCTGACGGGCAGTGAAAAGTCGAACAGCAACGAGGGCGGAATGATCTGGTTCACAAAGCGGACGCTTGTTCGGACAGTGAAACGAAGTACTTATTGGCAGTCGGTGCAGCCCGACTGAGGGACTGTACTTCGGTCCCGACTCAACTACCACCTTAGTAAGGAAGCCGCATTGCATCCGGAAAGATCAGTTCATCCGCAGAAAGATTCGCGTCAGGAAGCGTTCAAACTCAATGTTTTTTCTGCCGCAAACCGAAGTGAAGCGCCCTTACGGCCCACGTCCGCGAAACGGTACAGGCGGGCCTGCGACTTTGAGGCGGCTTTCGAAACAAGACGACGACTCAAGCGCATGAGATGGTGGACTCTGATAAACTGCCGCCGCTGTACAACCTGTTTGTGCCGCGGGCTACGTCCTTTGACGCGGCCGAGTTTCCGCACCGTGTGTTTCGTCCGAATACAAAAATGTCAGATATTTCTTCAGGTCTCCCTGACCCAAAGCTCGTCAAATTCGGAAAATCCGATGGCTTCATGCAGGCATTGCGAGAGCGAGTGGATGCCTATTTCGTTGAGACGGACCTGCCGAAACGCGACAATCTTCGGATGTACGTCAAGACAGCGGTTATTCTGACCTGGCTGTTCCTGTCCTACGTGGGTCTCGTATTCTGGGCGACCACCTGGCCTCAGGCATTGGCACTGTCGGTTTCTCTTGGTGTGGCGATGTCCGCGGTGGGATTCAACATCATGCACGACGGCGGACACGGATCGTATTCGCGATTCCCGCTGGTCAACCACCTGATGGCATTTACGCTGGACATCCTTGGTGGCAGTTCGTACTTCTGGAAAAAAAAACACAATGTTATCCATCATTCGTACACGAACATCGCGGGTATCGATGACGACATTGACGTGGGACCCCTGGGACGTCTGTCACCTCACCAGCGGCGCTTGGGTTTCCACCGGTTTCAGCACGTTTATCTGTGGTTTCTGTACGGCTTCATCACCTTTAAGTGGCAGTTCTATGACGATGCCGCGGGCCTGATCACAGGGCGTATCGGGGACACAAAAATGCCGCGTGTCAAACCATTGGCTCTGGTGTTCATGCTGGTCGGCAAAATTGTCTTTCTGGCGCTGGCGTTTGCACTGCCGATGTATCTGCATGACTGGCACCATGTCGTACTGTGGTTCTTTGTGGCGTCCTTTGGGCAGGGAGTCGTGCTAAGCGTCGTGTTTCAGCTGGCTCACTGTGTGGAGCAGGCGGAGTTTCACCAGCCCGAACCCGAATCGATGAGAATCGATAACTCCTGGGCCGTGCACCAGGTCGTCACAACGGTCGATTTTGCCAGGGAAAGTCGATTGGTGTCGTGGTTCACCGGAGGTCTGAATTTTCAGATTGAACACCATCTGTTCCCTCACATCTGCCACCTTCATTATCCGGCGTTGGCAAAGATCGTGGAACAAACGGCGGCTGAATTTAATGTCCCCTATCATGCGCACCCGACCATGCGCTCCGCGGTGAAGTCACACTTTCTGTGGCTCAAACGGATGGGACAACCTGTCGTCGTATCAGCATAGTTGCAATCGCGATTTTTGCCCCCAATCCCGGGATGTCTGTTGCCTGTTCCGGCCGGATTGGTCTGCGAATCGACGAGTGTAGACAGGTGCAACAGCGTGTCCGTGTGGCCTTTCCCACGGTTGTCCACGGTCCACTCTGGCTGGACCGGGCACAATTCCCAACGTGGCTGCTGTCCGAACGCGGCACCGGTGGGTAAGATTAGACACCCCCCACCCATCAGCAACGCGGCAAAACCCCGATGGCCGACTTTCGCCGAAAACGATCTCACCTGAAGCTGCCGATCTGGACCAGCGCAGTCCTCGGCACTTTGAACCTCACGTTGATGCTGGTGCTGATCATTCTGCTCGCTCAGCAGCAGGCATGGCTCGCCCTGGTGCTGGGATCAATCGCACTGGGCATCAGTCTGTTCGGCATTTCGTTCTATTCTGTACTGACGATTAAGGAAATCCAGCTGAACCGAAGGCAGTCGAACTTCGTTGACAGCGTGACTCATGAACTCAAGACACCCATCGCAGCCCTGCGCTTGTATCTGGACACATTGTTAATGCGGGAACTCAACGAAACCGATCGTCGCGAGTTTTATGAGACAATGGAAACGGAGTTGGAACGGCTCGATCGGCTCATCAATCAGCTACTGGAAGTCGGACGACTGGACGCCATTGGCAGCCAAACGGAGCCGGAACGTGTCAACCTAAGCGACCTGTTGACAGACTGTGCCGAAGTTGCCTGTCGGCATCACAAACACGAACTTGCGGAAGTGTTTGCCTTTGACCTGGCACCGTTGCATCTTGATGCCCGCAGAATGTTGCTGGAAATGATTTTTGGCAATCTGATGGACAACGCTGTGAAGTACGGCGGTGATCCGCCCAAGGTGCATGTTTCGGCTATGGTACGGGGTCGCGACAGAATTGTCATCCGCGTTCATGATCACGGCGCCGGCGTTCCCGAAGACCAAAGACATCAGGTTTTCCAATTATTCTTTCGTGGCAGTGATGAGTTACAGCGTACTCGCAAAGGCACAGGGCTGGGGTTGTACATCGTCCGCACGCTGGTTGGTATCATGAAGGGCCGAGTGACAATTTCTGACGGTCCGGACGGCGCGGGCAGCGTATTCGAAGTCACTCTTCCGGGCCGACTACTCGCAAGACCGACCGACAAACCGACCGATTCAGCCTCTGTTCACGACACGGCAAAAGGGTCTGTAGAAACCGGCGAGAAAGCGAGGGTCTGAGCAGTGTATATACTGGTCGTCGAAGATGAAGAGAATATCGCGAAGATACTGCGTTTCAACTTCGAACAGGAGGGCTACCGAGTCAGCGTGGCAGGCGATGGCCGAACGGCATTGGACCTGCATCGCGACGCGACGCCACCGTTCGATCTGATCGTGCTGGACCTGATGCTGCCGCAAATGAGCGGCTACGAAACGTGCCGTGAGTTACGCAGAGTTGACGAGGACGTCCCGGTGCTGGCACTCACTGCCAGAACGCTGGCCGAAGACAAGGCTCAGGCATTCGACTGTGGCGTTGATCAGTACATCACAAAACCATTTGCCCTGCCGGAATTGCTCAGTCGAGTCCGCCGTCTTCTGGAGGTTCGTCGCCGGACACTCGACAGCAGCGCGACGACTCGCACCGTGCACGATGTCGAGCGATTTGGGAATGTCCAGGTCGATTTTGGCCGGTTTGAACTGCACAACGGTGGTGAGGTGCACGCACTGACAACACGAGAACAGGAGCTGCTACGTTATTTCCTGAAGTACGACGGTTTTCCGTGATCCCGATGGTGCCGACGGCGACACCGCAACCACTGCAGAGGCAACATGAGAGTTCTGGGACTGGACATTGGCGGAGCGAATATCAAGGCGTCGGATGCAGACGGGCATACGACTGCGGTGCCGTTTGCGATGTGGCAACAGAAAGAAGAACTGCCTGCGGCGCTGCGAGCCCTGGCCGCAGAACAAAGTAATCCGGACATGGTGGCCTTAACATTGACCGCCGAACTGGCTGACTGTTTTCAAACAAAGGCTGAGGGTGTTGAGTTTGTGATCAGGGCGGTGGAAGAAAGTTTTCCGGACGTGCCGCTGCGAGTCTGGTTAACGTCCGGCGAGTTTGCCGAACCCGACGATGCACGCGAACTGCCGACACTTGTCTCCGCCGCGAACTGGCATGCGTTGGCAACATGGGCTGGTCGAGCCGTCCCGGACGGGCCGGCCCTGCTGATCGACATGGGCTCCACAACAACGGACATCATTCCGCTGCTGGACGGATTTCCGGTGCCCGCCGGGCTGAACGATCCTGACCGCCTGTTATCCGGAGAACTGGTCTACACGGGAGCTGCCCGAACACCAATCTGCGCAATTGTTGATACCGTTCCGTTGCATGGACAGCAATGTCCCGTGGCAGCGGAAGTATTCGCAACGGTCGTAGACGCATACCTTGTTGCCGACATGGTCAGCGAAGACGCCAACGATACCAACACCGCCGATGGCCGTCCGTTGACTCGACCGTGTTCGCTGAACCGACTGGCTCACATGGTTTGCTGTGATTCCACAGAACTGTCAGATCAGGATCTGAAATTGATCGCCCAGCATGTTGTTGACGCTCAGTGTCGACATCTGCGGGCCGCCATCAGTCAGGTGCTGGACGAACTGGCTGCGGTGATGGAGACGGCGGATCAACGTTGCCTGGACATCGAAAAGCCAACTGTCATTTTAAGCGGCAGCGGAGCCTTCGTTGTTGAGCGTCTGTTGCAGCACTCGGATGCGTTTCCCTTCGCCGACAAACTCACGCTGTCCGGCATGTTTCGTTACCAGATTTCCGAATCTGCCTGTGCGTTTGCCGTGGCCAGACTTGCTCACGACCGCTGCCGCGACGACCTGCTGGAGCCAACGGCCCTCTGACGGATGCAGCCGTCCCGGGCAAAGCGACAGGCGTAACGCGTTCGCCGTGCCGCCAGACTCCTGCCTCAGCAGGCATAAATGACTCGGATTAGTTGATCCGGTTCGATTCTGTGCCGTTTTAGTGCTTTCATGTCATCATCAACTGATTCACCCGGCAAACGGCGTTGTCAGATTTCCAGGATGCCGATACGGTTCGCGGCTGATTGACCATTTCGCAGACAGGGATTGCTTGTGTCAGAATCTGCTCCCGCCACTCACGTTCCGAAAATCCACGACGGTCAGTTGGGCGAACTGGCTTCCACGGCGATTTGTGGCAACGACATTACGTCGTCGTGTCTGTACGTTTCCGCACTCGCAATCGGCTATGCGGGAAAGCTGGCGCCAATTTCACTGCTGATGGTGGCGGCCGTTCTGTTTCTGTTCCGTTCGATTTACGCAGAAGTCGTTGGTGCTCTGCCGCTGAATGGCGGCGCCTACAACGCTCTGTTGAACACCACCAGCAAGTTCCGAGCATCCATAGCGGCCTGCCTGACGGTGCTGTCGTACATGGCCACCGCAGTGATCTCCGCCCTGGAAGGCATGCACTACGTCGAACACATCAGTGATGGCTTTCCTGTTTTCTCCGCGACAATCGCGCTGCTGGCATTCTTCATGGTGCTGTCGATCATTGGGATCACCGAATCTGCCGTGCTGGCGATCTTCATTTTCATCACACACATTGCCACATTGTCACTGCTGCTGATCGTGGGACTGGTGCACGTCGCCGGAAGTGGAACAGACACATTCGTCGCAAACATGAATGAGCCGCTTCCATCGCACTCGGTTAGTGCGACGGACACGCCCGATCCGAAAACGAATGACACTGCGGCCGGCAGCACCGTCGATTCCGAATCCCCTCAGAAAGGCGGTTCCCTGTTGATGGCATTGTTCTTTGGTTTCTCGGCCGCCATGCTGGGGATATCGGGGTTCGAAAGTTCGTCCAATTTTGTTGAAGAGCAGAAGGCGGGCGTATTCCCGAAGACTCTCCGCAACATGTGGATCGCTGTCAGTTTCTTTAACCCGCTGATGGCGCTGCTGGCTCTGGCCCTTGTGAGTATCAGCGCGGTTGGCGAACATCAGAACGCGCTGCTGGCGCATCTTGGCGAAGTTGCCGGCGGTAAATACTTCGGGCCGAAACTCAGTTTTCTCATATCCGTTGATGCGGCGCTGGTACTCAGCGGTGCCGTGCTGACAAGTTTTGTGGGTGTGACCGGACTGGTGCATCGCATGACACTGGACCGTTGTCTGCCTCAGTTTCTGCTGAAGACCAACCGTCGTGGCACGACTCACCGCATCATCATTGGGTTCTTCGTGTTGTGCGTTTCCGTTCTGTTTATCACAAAAACTGCCAAAGATGAGGACCAGATCAAGAACCTGGCCGGGCTGTACACGATTTCATTTCTGTCTGTGATGGCGTTGTTTGCATTGGGCAATATTCTGCTGAAAATCAAGCGGAAGAACCTGCCACGTCCGACGCAGGCGAAGTGGATCTCCGTCATCATCGGGATGTGTGCCGTGCTGGTCGGCCTTGTCGGTAACGCCCTTATTGACCCCAGCTATCTGATTACCTTCCTGCAGTATTTTGTTCCATCGATGCTGGTGATTGCAGTCATGTTAATGCGGATTGTCCTGCTGAAGGCCTTCCTGTCCATGGTCCGCAGCCTGACCGCCGCTATCGTGGGGCCAATGGATCGACTCACGAAGGCCGTGCGTGAGAAGATCGAGGTTCTTCACGCGTGGCGACAACATCGCAAATCTGAACAACGCACTGCTGTACGTGCGGCAGAACGAACACACCAATCGCCTGAAGATCGTCACCATCACAAATCAGGAGGTGCAGGTGCCGGACAATCTGGTGCAGGAACTTGAGTTTCTTGATCAGGCCTACCCGGAGATTGACGTCGAATTTGTGCAGTTGGCGGGACACTTCGGGCCGGAGTTGATCCAGCGACTCTCTGAAGAATGGAACATCCCACGCAACCTGATGTTCATTGGCTCCCCGGGCGGTCGTCTGCCTTACGATCTCGCGGAACTTGGAGGCGTACGGTTGATTATTTGACCGCGCCTGTTGGAATCACTGTGTTTCACCATGCGTGACGCTCGCGGCCGGGACGCGGTTCGGGGAAAGCTGTTGCCGCAACGCTGTACGGACCTGCGACTACGGCTGATGGCATGTCCTTACGACGGGTTAACGAGAACTCTCGCCAGAAACACCAACCAGAAACACCAACCGGCAAAAACAACCGGTCGCCGCCTGTCCTGCACGGATACTGCCGACCCGGGCACGCTGAACGCGGTGACGAATTGAATATCCGTGCCGATTCTCTGGTTGCCCATTCACGCAGTAACGCTCACCGTGCAAAATCCTGCGCAGAGTCCGTCATACGATACCGTCAGCCCCCACAGCAGAGGGGTGTCACAGAATTCAGGCCAGACAATGCGGTGGTGTGTATACGAAGACAGAAGTGCTGAGAAACTGGCACCTATCGCGTTGCTGCGGCCGGTTTTCGAGCTGCTGTGTGGCCGGGAAGGCCTGCGACGGCGACTGCAGCGCTGGTTTCCGGCGAAGAGCTGGGGCGCAATCGTTCGTCCATGGCTTGCTGCTGTCTATGCGGAGGAACATCCGGAGGCAGCGGTCAACGACCTGGCGGGGCTGCGGGACGGCCCCACTCTTCTGTTCAACGGTCGCTGGATGCCGGAGGCCCGCTTGAAGGCAGATGATGTCACGATGGACAACGCGGGTTTCATCGACGGACATCTGGCATGGATCGCGCTGGCACCTGAGGAATCCAGACTGCTCGAACACGATGACTTTCAGGAGACATTGCTGGGACTCGCAAGGGCTCGTCGCGTGGTGGACGCGTCCGGAATGATGATTAATCGACCTTGGGATCTGGTGAACCAGAACGGCCGACAGCTGGAACGCGATTACGTGGACGAAGGCGTTTCTCAGGGCACGCATTCGTCGCATGTACAGTGCCTGGGCAGTCCGACGGACGTCTACATATCGGAGGAGGCAGAAATTGATCCGTACGTCGTGATTGACACGCGCAGCGGGCCGGTTTCCATTGATCGTGACGTCCACATCCAGTCGTTCACCCGCATCGAAGGGCCCTGCCACATTGCCCGCGGGACACGCATGTTTCGTGCACTCATTCGTGAAGGGACAACCATCGGCGAGCATTGTCGCGTGGGCGGCGAAATCGAAGAATCGATTCTCCACGGGTATGTCAATAAATACCACGAAGGATTTCTGGGGCACAGTTATGTCTGCCCTTGGGTGAATCTGGGTGCGATTACCACAACATCAGACCTGAAAAGTGACTACAGCACAGTCAGAGTGCCGCTGCAGGGAGAGATGATCGACTCGGGCACAATCAAAGTCGGATCGTTCATCGGTGACCATACCAAGACCGCGATCGACAGCATGTTCAACACCGGTTCTTCGATCGGAGTCATGACGCTGGTACTGCCCGGCGGTCGCCTGCTTCCCAGGCACATTCCGTCGTTCTGCAATGTCAGCTTCGGCGAAGTGTCGGCAGACTGGCCTCTGGAGCAAAGCATTCAGACGGCCCGTGCAGCGATGCAGCGACGCGCCTGCAGTCTGACGCCAGCGGCCGAGCGATTATTGAGAACGATGTACGACATGACGGCGAACGAACGCACCGGCGCAGTCGACGTGGCCGCCGAAAAACGAATTCATCGTCCATAGAGCAGTATACCTATTGTCGTGGACGATACGGGCTCGTGGGAGTCACAAAACTGCTATCGAAAAGCGTTCTTCGCGGCCACAAGTCAGCGTGAAACGCTGTAGTCGACTTACATCCTCATCTGAATACCAAACCGGGCCAACCCTACCCATCCAGGCCCAGGTCGTCAAAATTGCTGAGGGCAAGGTCAATCAGGCTGTTCAGGTTAACACCGCCGTTCGATTCAAACCCGATGGTTCGTGGTGTCGTACCACTGCCATCCCCAACAAACGTATCGGACCCCGAACCGCCTCGCAGGTCCGGGGTCGATACGGAAGTATTGCCATTCACGAGACCAACCACGTCTGACGCACTTCGCGTGTTGACCGCAAATTCACCATCAAACCGGTTGGCAAGAAAGGCCGCCAGGTCATTGCCGGCACCCGTGTCAATGGAAACATTGCTGCGGAAAACAGAACGGTTGGCAATGACGGAATCGTTCAGATTGTCGGTCTGAATTGATGTCGATCCGACGATCATTGACTGCTGAATGAATACCAGATTTCCACTTCCGCTGGCGTTCACTGTCAGGTCACCGTTGACGGTCGTGTCTTCCAGATTGGTCAGTCCCGTGCCGCTGACGTTCAGGGACGCGAACTGGCTTTGATGCAGTCGTACTTCGTCCACACCGCCGGAGCTGCTGATGTTAACACTGCCAAGCGTGGAATTGAGCGAAGCCAACAGATCATCGCCAGCCCCGGTCTGCACCGTGAGATTGCGTGCCGTGACCAGGTCGACGATCGTCAGTTGATCATTTCCTTCGTTTAACGCTGCGGTGATGGTGCCCGTTGACTGTTGCTGACTGTTAAACAACAGAACCGGTGTGGACTGCCCATTCACCGTCGTCTGTCCTATACCCTGTGCATACGTATTGCCAACAGTATCCATGTAGACCGTGACCGAGTTGCTTTGAGCATCACCGGTCAACGTTACATTTGGCCCCGTCACAATAAGGGAAACGTTACCCGCTCCGCTGCGGTCCTGTGCGAACGTGTTGCCAAAATCGAGTCCGGTTTCGGCCTGACCGGTAATCGTCACCAGAAATTCTCTTGGCTGAGCGGCGTTATACAGCAGAGAAAGGTCCTGCCAGTACAAAGAGTTGAACGTGTCCAGAAGCCGGCCTGTGAGACTGTTTTGGCTGCTCCCGTCCCATTCGTAGACGCTGCCGTCCGGCGTTACGAAGTGCCATCCGAAGGAGCTCCAGAGCCACTTTTCGTTTCGACCGCCCCAGTTCAGGAAGTCATTCGCTGGTGTGCGGAAATCGCGTTCCTGATTTAGCTGGTACGCCTCCTGTGAAAACTCTCCATTGCCGCTGGATTGTGACCATAGCGGCTGTGCTTCTTCTGTGACGCCGTAGTCGCCTGGAACAAGGTTGAGGAACTGGTACCAGCCCCGTTCGGTATTCGGGTCAATCTGTCCATTTCCGTCCAGGTCCACGTCCGCTGTAACCGTCGTTGCAAGAACGTTTCCACCGTCGTCAGTCAGCTGGATTGTCCAGCCATTGAGCCACGACTCGGACGGATCCCGTTGTCCGTCACCATTGATATCGTGCCACTTGCGTCCCTCAACGCTTCCGGTGGGAATATTGCTGAAGTCGATTCCGTCCGTCGTCTGGCCAGCCACAACCATGATCTGACGCCCCAACAGCGGCCGCGCGTCGTAAAGCAATGAAGGTGTCGCATGGAATCTGGCGTCCAGCGTGCCTACGAGATCGCCAGTCAGAGCCGACTGAGGGCTGCCATCCCACTGGAATAGACTGCCGTCCGGTGTGATGAAGAACCAGTCTCCTGAACCATACATCCACTTCTCATCAAAGCCGCCCCAGTTGTCGAAGAGGTTTCCGGTGAAACGCAGCTCAAACTGCTGATCAAACTGATAGGCCAATTCTGCACTGCTGAGCACCGGATCTCCGTCGCTGACTGCCTCTGTTTCCCGCCAGCCTGGTACCTGAACCTCGCGAACCCACCACGTGCCAGCACCCGTTGGGATGTTGTACAGACCACGTTCGGTAAACGGATCGATCGCGTTGTCGCCATTCAGATCAGCACTTGCTGTGGCACCGGTCGCGACGACTCGTCCCGCCGCATCGAGGATCTCAATCACCCACCCGTCAAGCCCCGGTTCGTTGGTGTCCTTAATTCCGTCGCCGTTAAGATCGTGAAACTTCTGGCCACTTACGAACCCGTCATCCTGGAGTATTGTCCCGACGGCCTGACTGTCCGTAATGACGACACCTGTCGTGGTGGAAGAGATATTGGCAAAGAGAGTTTCGGTCGCTTCAAGCCGATGGTCTCCGACAACCTCGATGACCACGTTAGCAGACGGTGGCGCGAAAGCCGGAAAATTCAGCGTCCCGGAAACCGGGATGTAGTCGCCGTCTGCCACTGTGGCCGTGCCGTCCGCGCTGGCGAAGTCGATGTCAATGGGTATAGACACGTTGTCGCGCGTTACGGTGAACGAAAGAAACGAGCTGTTCGGTGTGTGCCCTTCCGTGACAGTAGCGTCGCTGATTGTCACCAGAACAGTATCTTCATCGATGATGGTCCCTACTCCCTGACCATCCGCCACCGTGATAGCCCGCCCTGCAGCTGATATGGCCGACAGGTTTACCTTGAAGGTTTCTGTCGATTCCACGTTGGTGTCACCAGTCACCTGAACGGTGACGGTTCTGATTTCGCCGGCAACCCCCTGGAACGTAAGCAACCCCGAAGTGGCGGAATAGTCGTTCCCTGCAACGGTAGCGGATCCATCCTGCGTGTCGTAAACGACCGTGAAAGGAACGTCCACATCACCGCTGAGACCAACACTGAACGTGAAGTCGGTAGTGCCGGATGCTCCTTCGCTGAGGGTCACGTCGTTGATGCTCAGGGACGCAGTATCGTCATTCAGGAGCGTGCCGAATCCGGCAGGCCTGGCCGTCGTCACATCACGACCACCCGCAGACAGATTAAACAGTCTGACAAGAAACTGTTCGTCCAGTTCGACCGTCCCGTCACCAGATCCCAGAACCGTGATCGTTTTCGATTCACCGGCAGTCCCGGTGAAGGACAGTGTTCCCGAAGTCGCAGAATAATCGCCGTCGGTCGTGCTTGCGGTGTCGTCCAGAGTGCCGTAACCCACAGTCACGCCCGTGTCGACATCCGCGTTGAGTGTCACAGTGAAGACCAGATCCAGTGCCGGGGCATTGCTCTCATCCACTGTGATGTCGTCAATCGTGATTATCGCCGATTCATCGTTGGTGATTGTGCCAAGCCCCTGCCCGTCAGCGAGGGTCACATCGCGTCCGCCAGCCAGCAGCCCACTGAGATTTACAAAGAATCCTTCGTTCCGTTCGACCACGTTATCGCCCGTAACCAAAACGGTGACTGTCTGCGTCTGAGGACCGACTCCCGCATCCGCTGCAAACGTCAGGTCGCCGCCGACGATGGCTGCAAAGTCATTGTCGGCGATCGTTGCAGTGCCTTCAGCCGTGGCAGCGGACAGAGTCACGGCCGTGTCGACTTCGGCATTCAACGTTACGGTAAACGTAAAGTTGGTGGTGCGCATATCGCCTTCCACCCGCGTTACGTCGTCAATACTGATTGTCGCACTGTCGTCGTTAAGAATCGTCCCCAGCCCCAGATTGTCGCCTAAGGTGACGCTGCGGCCGAAGGCATTCAGCCCTGCAAGGATAACCTGAAAAGACTCATCACGTTCCACCTTCTGATCACCGGACACCGTCACAGATACGGTCCGGGTCTGACTGCCGACACCGTTGTTGGCATCAAAGTCGAACGTGGATAACCCAATCGGGTGATAGTCGTTGTCGACGTCCGTTGCACTTCCCGCCACAGTTGAATAGTTGAGACTCAGGTTGGCGTCGACTTCGTGATCAAGAGTGACAGTGAACGTAAACAGCGTGTCACCGGAATCGCCTTCCTGTTGAGTGACATCGTCAACGCTGAGGGTCGCAGAATCGTCGTTTGTCATTGTTCCCCGGACAAATCTGCTGCGGCCGCCGCCCGCCAACAGCCCACTCAGGGTCAGCAGAAATGTCTCATCGAGTTCCACCTTCAGATCGCCGACAACCTCGACGGACAGCGTCTGGGTCCGAATGCCCGGACCGGCATTCGCCGCAAACGAAAGACCAGCCACTGCGGCAGCGAAGTAGTCACCATCGGCGACCGTGGCACTATCGTCGGCGGTGTCAAAATCAAACACTACTGCCGTATCGACTTCGGCATCCAGAGTCACGATAAAGGTAAAGAACGTGCTGCCTGAGTCACCTTCTGCGAGAACGACGTCGTCAATGCTCAACGTGGCCGCATCGTCGTTGGTGATGACAGCCTGTGCCTGCGAGTCACCGATCGTGACGTCGCGTCCATTGTTGACCAGACCGGAAATATCCACGAAGAAGGCTTCATTCAGCTCGACCTTTTCATCGCCGACCACGACCACAGAAAAGGTCTGAGTCTGCGGCCCACCTGAATTCGCAGCAAAGGAAAGCGTGCTGCCGGTGTTTGCAAGAAAGTCACCATCGGCCAGCGTAGCCGTGTCTTCCGCAGTGTCGTAATTGACACTGACAGCAGCGTCAATCTCAGCGTCAAGCGTAACCGTGAATGTGAACACTGTGTCGCCTGAATCGCCTTCCAGCAACGCGATGTCGTCGATTGTCAGCGAGCCCGCATCATCGTTGAGAATGGTGCCCAGGCCCTGACTATCTGCAAAGGTCACGTCTCGGCCATTCGCGGCAATGCTCGACAGGTCCACCAGAAATGTTTCAACCAGTTCAACTTTTCGGTCGCCATAAACCCGAACCGAAACTGTCTGCGTCTGTGGCCCCGATCCGGCATTCGCCGCGAACGACACCATACTGCCGTTCGCAGACATGTAATCGTTGTCTGAGTCTGTTGCTGTGACAGCAGTTGTGTCGTAATCAGCACTGACCGCAGTATCCACCTCGGCATCCAGCGTGACGGTGAATGTGAAGAACGTGTCGCCTGAATCACCCTCGGACAGAGTGACGTCGTCGATGCTAAGAGTTGCCGAGTCATCGTTGATTATCGTGCCCTCACCCTGTGCTTCGCCAAAGTTGACGTTGCGACCTGTGGCACCAATGTTCGACAGATTCAGGAAGAAGGACTCGTCCGCCTCAACCTTCTCGTCGCCGTTGATCGTGACTGAGATGGTTTTGGTCTCACCGGCAGAACCCACAAACATCAACGGGCCTGAGGCAGCATCATAGTCACCGTCACCGGCTGCTGCCGTATTGCCGAAGGTGCCGTAGTCCAGCGAAATGCCTGTATCGACATCGGAATCCAGTGTCACCGTGAATGTAACCGTGCTGGTGCCGGCGTCGCCTTCGACGGTGGAAACATCGTCAATGCTCAACAATGCCGCGTCGTCGTTGGCAATCGTACCCACGCCCTGCGCCTTATCGATATTGACGCTGCGACCGTTGGTCACAAGTCCACTTAAGATGGCCAGAAACGTTTCGTCCAGCTCGACCGTCTGATCGCCAGTCACCTGGACGGTAAACGTTCGTGTTTGTGGCCCGCCACTGTCCGCAGCAAACGATAGCGTGTTCCCGGTGTTGGCGTTGTAGTCGCTGTCGGACACTTTGGCGGTATCGTCGGAAGTGTCGAAGGCGACAGTAATCGAAGCGTCGACCTCTGCGTCGAGTGTCACCGTGAACGTCAGATCCGTCGTGCCGGAGTCGCCTTCAACAATGGTAACATCATCAATACTGACCGTCGCGCTGTCATCATTAATCACACTGCCGACACCCTGAGATATCGACAACGTAACGTCGCGCCCCGCTGCATTGATTCCGGTAAGATTCAAAAAGAACGACTCGTCCAGTTCGACCTTTTCGTCACCCGTCACGGAAACGGTAATTGTCGGTGTTTCCCCGGAGGATCCTGCGAAGGAAACAGTGCTGTTCAACGCACCGTAATCTC
>LWDU01000273.1_pt1 | contig 26313 bp, 28 predicted proteins | sample 727161 | NCBI WGS metagenome assembly LWDU01 (sample SAMN04566230, study PRJNA314399) | hydrothermal vent metagenome | isolation source: deep sea hydrothermal plume seawater | place: Mexico: Gulf of California, Guaymas Basin | collected 2004-07-11
GCACGTGTTTGCCGTTGTCCAACCGCTTGTGGCTGATACGGGTCGGTTGATCTGTCTTAGGACAAACGACCATGATGTTAGAAATATGAATAGGTGTTTCGCGTTCGATAATACCCCCCTGAGGATCGCGCGAAGTCGGGCGGGTGTGATGCTTACGCATATTCACCCCCTCGACAATAACACGATCCCGATCTTTAAATACATTGAGCACGGTTGAACGCCGCCCCTTGTCATTACCGCTGATAACCTGAACTGAGTCCCCCTTGCGAATATCCATTGCAACCTTCCTTAAACAACCTCAGGAGCCAATGAAACGATGCGCATAAACTGCTTTTCACGCAGCTCGCGGGCAACCGGACCAAAAATACGAGTGCCGGTAGGCTCCTTATCATCGTTGACCAATACTGCGGCATTATCATCGAAACGGATATAAGATCCATCGGATCGACGATACTCTTTCTTTGTCCTCACAACGACGGCTCTGGCTACCTGTCCTTCTTCCAGCGGTCCATCGGGCGTAACGCCATGAACTGCTACAACAATTAGGTCTCCAATCCCAGCATAGCGCTTACGCGAGCCACCGAGCACCCGGATACACTTTGCGGTCCGTGCACCAGCATTATCCGCCATCTTAACTATCGTGTATTCATGAATCATTTCTATGCCTGATCCTAATCCTGGATGTTTTGGTGCTCAAGGATTTCAACCAATCGCCAACGCTTAGTCTTGCTCATTGGCCGACATTCCTCAATACGCACTAGATCACCAACCTGAGATTCTTCTTTTTCATCATGCGCGACAAACTTCGCCGTCCGGCGAATGACCCGACCGTAAAGAGGGTGCGGAACCCGTTGTTCAATCGCGATAATCCGCGTCTGCACATTATTGGCCTTGAGTACACGACCTTCTGCCTGACGCCTTCCTGTCTTCTGCTTAGCCATTCCTCACCTATTCTCCACCGGCCAGGGCGCGAACCCCGAGGACATGCTCTTTGAGCACTGTATGCACCTTCGCAATGTCACGCCTCACCTGCCGCAACCGAATAGGGCTGGTCAGTTGGCCGGAGACATGTTGAAAGCGCAAGTTGAAGGATTCTTCATGAAGCTCTTCTAATTTATTTTTGACATCATCCGCGTTCATTTCGCGGAGTTCGCTTACCTTCATAATTATGAAACTCGCTTGACGATTTTGGTCTTGATGGGCAACTTGTGGCCAGCGCGGCGAAACGCCTCGCGCGCCATATCCTCAGGGACTCCAGCAACTTCAAACATAACTCGTCCGGGCTTGACAACAGCGACCCACCCTTCGGGAGCCCCCTTACCTTTACCCATACGAGTTTCGGCCGGTTTCTTGGTAATCGGTTTATCTGGAAAGATGCGAATCCACATTTTACCGGTACGGCTCATTGCCCGGCTAACCGCCACGCGAACAGCTTCAATCTGGCGACTCGTGATCCAGCAAGGCTCAAGCGCTTTGAGACCATATTCTCCGAAGGAGACCAAGTCTCCTCCTTTGGTCTGCCCCCGCATACGGCCCCGAGATTGCTTCCTCCACTTAGACTTCTTGGGCATTAACATGATGTAAGGATCCTCATTATCTAGACCGCCTGAGCGGTCCCTTGATCTTCGGCTACGACTTCGCCGTGGCAAATCCACACTTTTACACCTACGGTGCCAGACGCGGTAAACGCCGTAGCCATCGCGTAGTCGATATCAGCGCGCAGTGTGTGTAGGGGCACCCGACCAGCCGGCTCAGACCGTTCACGTCTCCCCATCTCAGACCCATTAATACGACCAGCGACGCCAATGCGAATACCCTCGGCTCCCATCCGCATAGTCGAGGCAACAGACTTCTTTATCGCCCGGCGGAAAGAAACTCGCTGTTCGAGTTGGCGTGCAAGGCCGTCCGCAACCAACTGGGCGTCAAGTTCCGGCTTCTTAATCTCTTGTATATTGAGCGAAACATCCTTACCGGTGAGCGCCTTGAGTTCGTCGCGTAGTTTGTCAACCTCAGCGCCCCGGCGACCAATTGCAATACCGGGCCGAGCAGTGTGCACTTCCACGGTAACTCGCTTGGGTTGGCGTTCGATATTAATCTGCGAAACACCAGCTCTCTGCAAGCGTTGGCGCACATAGCGCCGAAGCATAAGGTCTTCCTTCAGCAATTCGGCAAAATCCTTTTCGGCGAACCAATTCGAACGCCAAGTCTTTATAACGCCGAGCCTAAAGCCATATGGATGTGTTTTCTGTCCCAAGATTTCCCCTTTACTTGGTCTCGTCGCTAACGACGACCGTGAGATGGCAGTGGCGCTTGCGAATCCGATCTGCTGCTCCGCGTGCCCGAGGCCTGACACGCTTCAAATCGCGCCCTTCGTCGGCGAAGACACTAGATACGTAAAGATCTTCTGCATCAACCGGGTTTTCTTCGTCTTTATTGATTCCATTGGCGATAGCCGATCGCAAAGTCTTTTCGACCTGCTTTGCCACGGGACGGGGAGAAAAGCGGAGAATAGTCAACGCTTCCTCAACAGACTTCCCACGAATCAAGTCGATAAGCTGGCGCACTTTGGTCGCTGGGACACCAATTTGTTTGAGTATTGCCCTTGCTTCCATCGTTATTGCATCCTCGTTCCGCGCTCAGTCAATCGCCCACCATGCCCGCGAAATGTGCGGGTCGGAGCGAATTCACCGAGCTTATGCCCAACCATATTCTCGGTAATATAAACTGGGATAAACTTATTTCCGTTGTAAACGGCCAGCGTATGACCGACGAAATCAGGCGTGATCGTCGAACGACGCGACCAAGTCTTGACGACTTGCTTATCTCCGGTCCGATTGAGATGTTCGACTTTCTTCGCCAGATGCCCATCGATGAAAGGGCCTTTTTTAACCGATCTTGCCATGATTCCTCACTACTTCGAGTTGCGGCGGCGTATAATCCACTGATTGCTTTGATTTTTGCGCTTGCGCGTCTTATAACCTTTCGTCGGCTTACCCCAAGGAGTAACCGGATGGCGGCCCCCTGAAGACTTGCCCTCGCCACCGCCATGCGGGTGATCAACAGGATTCATGACCACACCTCGCACCTTAGGCCTACGCCCCAACCAACGGGACCGACCAGCTTGCCAACTTTCCCAAGAGTCGCCATGCACTGAATAAGCACTTCGCGGGTCTCTCCAGAAGGCAATCGCAATTGAGCACGCCCTTCATCACGCCCGAGTAGTTGGATTTCAGTACCCGCACTTCGTGCAAGTTGTCCACCCCGCCCCGGATTGAGTTCAACATTATGAATAGTCGAGCCAAGCGGTATATTCGCCAGAGGCAGCGCATTGCCGACTTCAATTAGAGCCTCTGGGCCCGCCACAATAGAAGCGCCAACATTCAACCCCAAAGGGGCGAGAATATAGCGTTTGTCTCCGTCTGCATAGACAATTAACGCGATAAACGCCGAACGGTTAGGATCGTATTCGATCGAATCGACCCTTCCTGGAACGCCTATTTTATTCCGCTTGAAGTCAATAACACGGTAGCGACGTTTGTGACCACCGCCGCGACGGCGCATCGTCATGCGGCCCTGGTTATTACGACCACCTGATTTATATACGGCACCGGAGACCAACGACTTCTCAGGTTTGCCGCTCGTCAACTCCTCAAAGGAATTGACAGTCTTGAAGCGTAGTGTTGGTGTAATAGGACGAAATTTTTTAACAGCCATCTTAAATAAATCCAGTTGCTATATATTTTCTACAATTTCGATGGAATCGCCGGCCTTTAAGGTTACATAGGCCTTCTTCCAACCAGCACGTCGTCCCTGGGAGAGCCCCTGCCGCTTCGGCTTACTGGGAACATTGATCGTGCGAACGGACTCAACTTTAACGGAAAAAATAGATTCTATCGCTTGGCGAATTTGTATCTTATTCGCTGCAGAGCTAACGCGAAAGGCGTATTTATTCCCTTCGCGTAGGATCGTGGCTTTCTCCGTAATAACAGGCTTTTGGATAATGGTTCTTGGATTGCTCACTTAACGATTCCTCTTAGCCCTCTTGCCGATGAGTTTCTACAAACTTATCGAAAGCCTGGTGAGTAAAAAGCACTACATCAGCCCTCAGCAAGTCATAAGTCCCCAAAGACCCCAAATGAGTAGTATTCACTCTGGGCAAGTTACGGCTAGACTTGACTAGCATCGGGGCATTTTCAGCGGTAATAAAGAGAAGCCTCTGACCCATTAGGCCACAGGCATCTAAAATCTTTCCAAAAGACTTAGTGCTTGGCTCAGGAAAATCAAAATCCTCAATTACCTTGATCTGATCTCCAGAGCCTTTAACAGTCAAAGCAGACCGCAAAGCCAGTCGCTTAAGAGACTTGGGTAACTTTTCGTAATAAGATCGAGGTTGGGGGCCAAAAGCAACCCCACCACCGCGAACCAAAGGCGACCGCATAGAGCCACGACGGGCCCAACCAGTGCCTTTCTGGCGATGGTGCTTCTTACCCGTTCTGGCAATCTCGGACCGCGTCTTAACTGAAGCTGTCCCCTGCCGTTGATTTGCCTCATAAGCGACCACTGCTCGATAAAGAGCATACTCTGAGACCTCGATGGCAAAAAGATCGTCGGGCAGTTCTACAGACCCGCTCGCCTGACCTTCACTGTTTAAAATATCTACCTGCGTGCTCATTGTCCTGTCAGACCTTTATATCGATGCCAATACCAGCGGGCAGATCGAGTTTCATCAGTGCATCCACAGTTTGCGGCGTTGAATCAAAAATATCGATAAGCCGCTTGTGAATTCGTGTTTCGAACTGCTCGCGCGACTTCTTATCTACATGGGGAGACCGCAATACTGTATATATCGTGCGGGCAGTCGGCAGCGGCACGGGGCCGGCAATCCGGGCCCCGCTCCGCTTGACCGTCTGGACGATCTCGTCCACGGACCTATCCAAAGCCATGTGATCATAGGCTTTCAGTCGAATACGTATTCTATCAGCTGCCACTTGCTAGGGTCTCCCTGTCTTCTCTTATTCGGTTTCGGTGACTTCGGTAACGACACCGGAGCCGATGGTTCGACCACCTTCCCGAATCGCAAATCGAAGCTGCGGTTCAATGGCGATCGGCTGACCCAATTCTACCTCTATCGTGACGTTATCACCGGGCATAACCATCTCAGTGCCCTCAGGCAAAGCAATCGCACCCGTAACGTCTGTGGTGCGGAAAAAGAACTGTGGGCGATAGCCTGAGAAGAAGGGTTTTTCACGTCCACCTTCCTTCGGCGTCAATACGACGACCTCGGCCTTAAACTTGGTGTGTGGCAAAACCGAGGCGGGTTTGCAAACGACCATTCCACGCATCAGTTCGGCTTTTTCAACACCGCGCAACAGAAGCCCAACATTATCACCAGCCTCGCCTTCATCGAGCAACTTGCGAAACATTTCAACGCCGGTGACAGTCGTTTTACGCGTCTCCTTAATACCGACGATTTCAACATCTTCGCCGACCTTGATCCGACCGCGTTCAACACGACCCGTACCAACCGTTCCACGCCCCTGGATCGTGAAGACATCTTCAATTGGCAACAAGAAGGGCTGGTCAACATCGCGGACCGGATCGGGAATGAACTCGTCAACGGCGCTCATCAACGCATCTATCGCCTGCGTGCCCGTCGCGCTGTCTGAACCCTCAAAAGCTTGCAAAGCCGAACCGCGAATAACCGGGGCATCATCACCCTCAAAGCCGTACTCGGAAAGCAGCTCGCGGGTTTCCAACTCGACCAAGTCGAGCAACTCCTCATCGTCGACCTGGTCGACTTTGTTCATGAAAACCACAATGCGGGGCACGTTCACCTGACGGGCGAGAAGAATATGTTCGCGCGTCTGAATCATAGGGCCGTCAGCCGCGCTGACGACTAAGACCGCACCATCCATCTGAGCGGCACCAGTGATCATGTTTTTGATATAATCAGCGTGACCAGGGCAATCGACGTGGGCATAGTGCCGCTTTTCCGTCTCATACTCCTGATGCGAAACATTGATTGTCACCCCACGGGCCTTCTCTTCGGGAGCATTGTCGATTTCATCAATATTCTTCGCTTCGGCCAAACCCTTGCTTGCCTGATGCAAGGTGATAGCCGCCGTCAGCGTCGTCTTGCCATGATCGACGTGGCCGATGGTGCCGATATTAACATGCGGTTTGTTGCGTTGAAACTGTTCCTTAGCCATTTTCCTCTATCCTCTCCTTGTCTCTGGAAAGATTTCGTTGAAGTCTTAACCTTGAACTTTAGCGACGATTTCCTCAGTAATACTATTCGGAACCGCCTGATATTTAGAAAACTGCATTGTGAATAATGCCCGGCCCTGGGTTAACGAACGCAGCCGGGTCGCATAACCAAAAGTCTCACTAAGCGGTACAAAAGCTTTGATGACTTGGGCATCAGACCGAGGATTGATACCCTGTATTTCACCGCGGTGCGAGTTGAGATCGCCCATCACATCGCCCAAATACTGCTCCGGGACAACTACCTCAAGTTCCATAATCGGCTCCATGAGGAATGGGGACGCCTTACGAGTTCCCTCTTTGAAGCCCATCGAACCAGCAATCTTAAAAGCGATTTCGGAAGAATCGACTTCGTGATACGTACCATCGACCAACGTCACCTTTATATCCTCAATTGGAAATCCAGCAACCGGCCCCGAGGTCATGGATTCAGCAATGCCATCACGGACGGGGTTGATAAATTCCCTTGGAATATTTCCGCCGACGATTTTCGATTCGAAGATCAGCCCCGTACCAGGTTCACCGGGCTCGATCTCGAGTTCGACATGGCCAAATTGCCCACGACCACCAGATTGACGGACAAAACGCCCTGTAGCCTCAACAGCCTTCTTTATGCCTTCTTTATAAGCGACCTGGGGCTTGCCTACATTAGCCTCAACATTAAACTCGCGAAAGAGACGGTCTATCAGGATCTCCAAATGCAATTCGCCCATTCCCGACATGACGGTCTGGCCGGTCTCATCGTCCTGGCGCACCCTGAAGGTCGGATCCTCTTCGCTTAGCTTCGACAGAGCAACATGCAATTGCTCTTGATCAGCTCGAGTTTTAGGCTCAATCGCCACGTGAACCACCGGCTCGGCAAACTCAATCTTCTCAAGGATGATCGGATTGTCTTCGTCGCAGAGCGTATCACCTGTAGTAGTATTCTTAAGGCCGACCACGGCAACGATATCACCCGAAAAAGCCTCAGTCCGTTCTGTGCGGTCATTGGCGTGCATTTCAAGCAGACGGGAAGCTCGTTCCCTGCGATCAGTAGTCACATTATAGAGATAAGATCCAGCTTGAATTGAACCAGAATAGACGCGGACAAAGGTCAATCGCCCAACAAAAGGATCAGTCATGACCTTAAAGGCCAAACCTGCAAATGGGGCGTTATCGCGAGCATCGCGGATGACTACATCTTCAGAATTCGGCTTTAGTCCCTTAACATTTTTGAGATCTGCAGGAGCCGGGAGATAGTGAAGAACCGAGTCCAGTAAGTGTTGCACGCCCTTATACTTATAGGCACTTCCACATACTACAGGCACAGCTTTTAGTGCAATAGTCGCCTTGCGTAGAGCAACACGAATCTCGTCGGGGCTAATCTCGTCCCCTTCGAGGAACTTTTCGAGCAATCGATCGTCGAACTCTGCAACACCTTCAAGCAGTTTTTCGCGGTATTCAAGAGCGCGCTCTTGCAGGTCCTCGGGAATCTCGCCTTCAAAGTATTTTGATCCCTGACTGGCTTCTTCAAAGGTGATCGCCTTCATTCCGACCAAATCAACCATGCCGTTAAAGGTTTCACCTGTGCCAATAGGCAACTGGACGGGCACAAAATTACTGCCCAACCGATCCTCCAACATCTCGAGGACGTTGAAAAAGTCGGCCCCGTTGCGATCCATCTTATTGACGAACGCGATACGCGGCACATCGTATTTATCAGCCTGACGCCAAACCGTCTCAGACTGCGGTTCTACGCCGCCTACGCCACAAAAAACTCCAATGGCGCCATCGAGCACGCGCAATGAACGCTCGACCTCAGCAGTGAAATCCACGTGCCCAGGCGTATCAATTATGTTGACGCGATGATCTTTCCACTCGCAGGCGGTCGCGGCAGAAGTAATGGTGATACCCCGCTCGCGCTCCTGCTCCATCCAATCCATAGTCGCCGTACCATCATGGACCTCGCCCATGCGGTGGAGGCGGCCTGTATAAAACAGGATACGCTCAGTCGTCGTCGTCTTGCCGGCGTCAATATGTGCGGCAATGCCGATATTGCGCGTGTCCTCGAGTGAAAACTCTCGTGCCATTACTCTATGAACCTCTTTAGAACCTGTAATGAGCGAAGGCTTTATTCGCCTCTGCCATGCGGTGGACTTCTTCTTTCTGTCGCACAGCGCCGCCTTCACCTTTTGATGCAGCGATAAATTCATTGGCCAATCGCTCAGCCATGGTGCGTTCAGAACGACCACGGGCATAACTGATTAACCAGCGAATCGACCGAGCAGTGCGCTCATCCGGCCGCACTTCAACCGGCACCTGATAAGTCTGGCCACCGACTCGGCGCGACTTTACCATGACAATCGGCTTGGCGTTTTCAAGCGCTTTCTGGAAGATCTCGATGGCATCCTGGCCACTGCGGTCAGTGACCAAGTCAATCGAATCATAGAAAATGCGCTCGGCAACACTTTTCTTACCCTGCTTCATCAGCGAATTTACAAATCGAGCCGCCAACACATTATGGTATTTGGGATCCGGCAGCAGCTTGCGTTTTATTGCTTTTTTTCGACGCGACATCTCTTATCTCTTGTCTGTTCTAATCCGGACGCCGAGCGCCGTATTTGGAACGGCCTTGGCGGCGGTCAGCTACGCCCGTAGCGTCGAGAACGCCACGTACGATATGATAGCGCACGCCGGGACAATCTTTAATACGGCCCCCGCGGACTAGGACGATTGAGTGTTCTTGGAGCGTATGACCCTCACCCGGTACATAGGCCGTGACCTCAATCCCCGTGGTCAAACGGACACGAGCCATCTTGCGCAGAGCCGAGTTGGGCTTTTTGGGCGTGGTAGTAAAAACACGCGTGCAAACACCACGGCGTTGGGGACAACCAATCAACGCCGGAGAGTCTGTCTTTTTCTGCGATCTATGCCGGCCCTTTCGGACCAACTGGCTAACTGTTGGCAAGTGCTATCTCTCCTTGTGGTTCCATATAAACTGCAAACTCATAATCTAGGTGTAGTTGGTATAACTGTCAATACTTTACTCTCCTAAAACACCTGTTCCTTCCCCTGATTCGACTCCAGCGAGTGCTGCTTCACCATTCCCTTCAGAATTCGTGCCTTCATAGGTGATGCCCTGATAGACTTTAGTGCCAGTACCAGCGGGTATCAGACGGCCTATAATGACATTTTCCTTGAGGCCTCGAAGATGATCAACCTTGCCCTGAACAGCAGCTTCAGTGAGCACACGAGTCGTTTCTTGGAATGAAGCCGCAGAGATAAAACTGTCCGTGCGCAGAGAAGCACGGGTAATTCCCAATAGAATCGGCTGACAAGTGGATGGATCGCCACCTTCAGAAATAACTTTGTCATTTTCCTTATTGAAGCGGATTTTATCAACCTCCTCCCCTTCGAGGAAGTTGGTATCGCCTGGATCAATGATGCGCACCTTTTGCAACATCTGTTTGACGATTACCTCAATATGCTTATCGTTGATCTCTACCGCCTGCAAACGATAGACGTCCTGGATTTCATTGACCAAGTATTCCTGAACCTTGTTCACGCCTTGCACACGCAAAATATCGTGTGGATTCACAGAGCCCTCAGATAGACGCTCACCAGCGACAACCCGGTCTCCCTCATGCACACGAAGGTGCTTACCATAAGGCACGAGGTATTTCTTATCTTCACCATCTGGCGAAGTGACAATTAACTCGCGGTTACCGCGAACTAATCCCCCGAAGGCAACTGTGCCATTAATTTCTGATATTACGGCAGGTTCCTTTGGCCGCCTTGCCTCAAAGAGTTCGGCAACACGCGGCAAACCACCGGTAATATCTCGCGTTTTGGAGCGTTCGCGCGGGATCTTCACCAGAATCTGCCCCGGAACAAGATCATCTCCATCTTGGACCAGCAAACGGGCTCCAACAGGAATGATATAGGATCTAGTCCCCTGTTCCTTGCTCTCGATCTCAATTTGCGGACTCAACGAGCGGTCGCGCTGTTCGACAATACCGCGAGCACTCATACCCGTGGTTTCATCGAACTCCTCACGCATCGTCACCCCATCAATGATGTCAGTGAACCTAATTTTACCGGGACGGTCGGTAAGAATCACATTGCTGTAGGGGTCCCACTCGTAGAGCACTTGTGCCGCTTCAACATCAGCACCATCCTTAACTTTGAGCTTCGCGCCATAGGGGGCGTTCATTCGTGCCCTTACCCTGTTTTGCTCGTCCAATAACTCGATTTCGCCATTGCGACCGACAATCGTGGTACCTGTATCAGGATTCTCCACTGTGTCGACATTTACAAAATTGATAAGCCCGGCTCGGCGAGTCTTAATCTGAGTCTGCTCAGCAATGCGACTTGCAGTACCACCGATGTGAAAGGTTCGCAGCGTTAACTGGGTGCCCGGCTCTCCAATACTTTGCGCCGCCACAACCCCAACAGCCTCGCCAATATTGACCACCCGGCCATTCGCCATATTGCGACCGTAACATTTAATACACACGCCACGATCCGACTCACAAGTAAGGACAGAGCGAATAAGCACGAGTTCAATACCGGCTTGGGCGATGCGGTTCGCGTCTTCCTCCTCCAACAGGGTATTGGCTTCAGCTATCACCGTACCGTCGGGATCAGTAGCGTCTTCTTGCATCACACGACCAACAATGCGATCTGCGAGTGGTTCGATAACCTCCTCGCCATCCTTGAGTGCCCCGACCCATAATCCCTGGCTTGTCATGCAGTCATTTTCTAGGATGACCACATCTTGCGCAACATCAACCATTCGGCGAGTCAGATAACCCGCTTCCGCCGTTTTAAGTGCGGTATCAGCTAAACCCTTGCGCGCACCATGGGTAGAAATAAAGTATTCGAGCACCGATAAACCCTCTTTAAAAGAGGCAATAATAGGCGTTTCGATAATTTCACCGACTGCGCCGGTAAGTTTCTTTTGCGGCTTGTTCATCAAACCACGCATACCACCAAGCTGTTTGATCTGATCCTCACTACCGCGAGCGCCAGAATCCTTCATTACGTAGACCGAGTTGAAACCCTCCTCGGCCTCCTCTAGCGTCTTCTGCACGGCGCGCGATACAGATGATGTAGCATGGGTCCAGATATCGATGATTTTATTATAACGCTCGCCGTCAGTAATAATGCCATTGGCGTATTGGTCACGGACTTTCTCAACTTCCGCGAGTGCCTCATTAATGATTTTGGCCTTGGCTTCGGGCACCACAACATCATCGACCGCAATCGACACCCCTGCCAATGTCGAATATTGATAGCCCATCTTCTTGAGCGTATCGACAAACTCCGCCGTGCGCCGATTACCAAGCAGACGATGCACATCGGCCGTGATCTTTTTAATATCGGCCTTGTCTATCGTCCGGTTAATAAAACCGAGTTCCTCGGGCAAAACCTCGTTGAAAATTATCCGACCGACAGTAGTATCGAGTAATTCTCCGTCAATTCGCACTTTAATAGGCTGATGGAGCGTTATTCTCCCTGCGTCATTGGCCGAAACCGCTTCAACAGGATTAGAAAAGCGCCGCTCGATCGCATCTGCTTCACTAAAACGCACCTTAGTCATATAATAGCTGCCAAGCACAATATCCTGTGGATTATCCATGATCACTGGCTCGCCATCGGCCGGTTTGAGGATATTGTTGGCAGAAAGCATCAAGAGACGGGCTTCAATCTGCGCTTCAAAAGATAGCGGGAGATGTACAGCCATTTGGTCGCCATCAAAATCAGCATTGAATGCTGCACAAACTAGGGGGTGAAGACGAATAGCTTTACCTTCAACCAAACTGGGCTGGAATGCCTGAATGCCAAGGCGATGCAAAGTCGGGGCGCGATTGAGCAATACACAATGGTCGCTGATTATTTCTTCGAGAATATCCCAAACCTCAGGGCGTTCTCGCTCAACGAGCTTCTTCGCACTCTTTACTGTTTGCACCAATCCTTTTTCTTCTAGTTTCTTGATTACAAAAGGCTTGAAAAGCTCAAGTGCCATGCTTTTTGGCAAACCACACTGATGCAATTTCAGATCGGGACCGACAACGATAACCGAGCGCCCTGAATAGTCGACGCGCTTGCCCAACAAATTCTGGCGAAAGCGACCTTGTTTACCTTTGAGCAGATCGCTAAGGGATTTCAGCGAACGATTACCATCGCCACGCACCGCACGCGAACGGCGGCCATTGTCAAAGAGAGCGTCAACGGCCTCCTGCAGCATGCGCTTCTCATTGCGCAAGATAACTTCGGGCGCCTTAATGTGAATCAGCTTCTTGAGCCTATTATTTCGATTGATAACCCGTCGATAAAGATCGTTGAGATCAGACGTCGCGAAACGCCCACCCTCCAAAGGTACCAGCGGACGCAAATCGGGCGGAATCACCGGGACATTGTTGAGGATCATCCACTCAGGCCGGTTTTCGGACTGGCGAAAAGCCTCCACAACCTTGAGCCGCTTTAGGGCCTCCTGCTTGCGCTGAATAGAAGTCTCCATGCGGACCTGAGTCCGCAACTCGGCCGAAAGCTCTTCAATATCGATCATCCCCAAGAGACGCTTGACCGCAGGGGCTCCCATTTCGACATCGGGATCACCGCCCTCTTCTTGGATATCGATCAACTCTTCTTCGGTAAGGAGTTGGTTCTTCTCTACCGGAGCATCTCTTTCGTCGATAACGACATAAGATTCGTAATAGAGAATTCGCTCCAAGTTGCGCATCGATATATCGAGCAAAGCACCAATGCGCGAAGGCAGCGACTTGAAATACCAAATATGCGATACGCATACAGCCAACTCGATATGGCCCAAGCGCTCACGGCGAACCTTAGCCTGGGTAACTTCAACGCCGCACCGGTCGCAAACCACACCACGGTAACGAATGCCTTTGTACTTACCACAATGGCAATTCCAATCCTTGACGGGGCCGAAGATGCGCTCACAAAAGAGCCCGTCCCGTTCCGGTTTAAAGGATCGATAATTGATCGTCTCAGGTTTGGTCACCTCTCCTCGCGACCATGCGCGGATGGTTTCGGGAGAAGCGAGTTGTATGCGAATCGAATCGAAATCAGTTGGTTTACGCGATGTATTTGCAGTCTGTAACACAGAAGCCCCCTTTGCGTCTTATGCGAATTCTCTGCGAATCAATAGGTCTCGACCATCCGGCTATCTTCTAGGATGACGTCCAGACACAGGCTCTGCAATTCTTTGACAAGTACATTGAAAGATTCGGGAATCCCAGGTTCTGGCGGATTCTCGCCTTTCACAATAGCCTCATAAATTTTCGAACGACCAGCAACATCATCGGACTTGACCGTCAGCATCTCCTGCAACGTATATGCAGCCCCATACGCCTCAAGGGCCCATACTTCCATCTCTCCGAAGCGTTGACCACCAAATTGAGCCTTGCCGCCCAGTGGCTGCTGAGTAACGAGCGAATAAGGCCCAATGGAACGGGCATGGATTTTGTCGGCAACCAAGTGCGAGAGCTTCAATACATATATCTGCCCCACTGTCACTCGCTTATCGATCTTTTCGCCTGTACGCCCATCGTGAAGTATTTGCTTACCGTCGTTGGGAAGTCCGGCCTCGTCGAACATCTCCTTCACCTCATCAAGCGTTGCCCCATCAAAAACTGGGGTAGCGACATGTTCCCCTAGAGCGGCGGCGGCCATACCGAGGTGTGTTTCGAATATTTGACCCAAATTCATCCGAGAAGGTACACCGAGAGGATTCAGACAGATATCAATAGTAGTACCATCCTCGAGGAAAGGCATATCCTCTTCCGGAGCGATATAGGAAACGACCCCTTTATTACCATGACGGCCTGCCATTTTATCACCGACGGCGAGCTTGCGTTTCTTGGACACATAAACCTTGACCAATTGCGCAATACCCGGCGGCAGCTCGTCCCCACGAGTCAGGCGTTCGACCTTACGCTCTGCCTGCTCATCAACAAGCTGTAGTTGCTCGGAGCTATATCGCAGCAGTTCCTCAACCCGGTCGCTAACCTTGTCATCCTCTGTCCACCCTTCTTCGGGTGAGATGGTCGAGAAATCGACCCTATCGATCAAGCGATCAGTTAATTGAGTCCCTTCGCGCACTACTACGCTGTCGTCTTCAGACGAACGAAGGCGCCCAAGCTTAATATCACCGACGATTTCAAGCAATTTCGTATTGCGTTCGGAGATCAGCTGTTCTTTGCGCTCCTCCGCCTCTTTCTCATATTCGGCGAGAGTGTTCTTTTCCTTACGGCGCGAAGATTCGCTGCGCTCCTTGCGGGAGAAGACTTTGCGGTCAATCACCACGCCCTCCATGCCCGGTGGCGCTTTTAGTGACGCGTCTCGGACGTCTCCAGCTTTCTCACCAAAAATAGCTCGCAAAAGACGCTCTTCTGGCGATAACTCGCTCTCCCCCTTAGGCGTTACTTTACCAACCAAGATATCGCCTGGACCGACTTCGGCACCGATGCGGATAATGCCTTCATCATCGAGATTGCGTACCGCAACTTCGCTGACATTGGGAATTTCGCGGGTAATCTCCTCCTGACCACGCTTAGTATCGCGAACTTGGAGTTCAAACTCTTCAATATGTACCGAAGTGAAGATGTCTCGCTTGAGCAGACGCTCGTTTATGACGATGGCGTCTTCGAAATTATAGCCGTTCCAAGGCATAAAGGCGACGAGTACATTCATACCCAACGCCAAATCACCTCGCTCTGTGCCCGCCCCATCGGCCAATGCCTGTCCCTGTTGGACTTTGTCCCCAACCTGCACCAGCGGCCGCTGATTAATACAGCAATCTTGGTTGGAACGAGCAAATTTAATCAACTGATACTCGTCTTCATCCGCGGTGTCCAGCGGAGTCAGCGGCGTGCTGTTTTTCTTGTCCCGGCGCACAGCAATGCGCTCAGCATCGACACGCACGACTTCACCTGGGTTCCGAGCCAAAACAACGGCACCCGAATCGAGTGCGATCTTACCTTCCATACCCGTACCGACAAAGGGTGCCTGGGTGAAGAGCAATGGCACCGCCTGGCGCTGCATATTAGAGCCCATCAACGCGCGGTTGGCATCATCGTGTTCAAGGAAGGGAATCAACGACGCCGCTGCGCTAACCAACTGCTTTGGCGAAACATCCATATAGTCGAGCTCACTTGGTGAGACCATAGGATAGTCATCCCGCCGTCGGGACTTGACCAAGTCGTTGAGGTATTTACCATTTTCATTGATCGGCGCGTTAGCCTGTGCTATACAATACTTATCCTCTTCAGCAGCAGTGAGATATTCAATCTCAGTGGTCACCTTGCCATCGATAACCTTGCGATAAGGGGTCTCCAGAAAACCGAAGGAATTGACCCGCGCATAAGTGCTCAACGAAGAGATCAGACCGATATTGGGACCTTCAGGCGTCTCAATTGGGCAAATACGGCCATAGTGGGTATAGTGCACGTCTCGAACCTCAAAACCGGCCCGATCACGGCTGAGCCCACCCGGCCCGAGCGCACTAAGGCGTCGCTTATGGGTAAGCTCGTCAAGCGGGTTGGTCTGCTGCATAAATTGAGACAACTGGCTCGACCCGAAAAACGCCTGGACAACAGTCGAAACCGTTCTCGCGTTAACCAAATCGTGCGGTGTAATCTGCTCATCATCGCGCAAACTCATGCGTTCGCGAATGGTCCGCGACATACGCGTTAGGCCGATGCTGAATTGATTGGCGAGCAATTCACCAACCAAACGCACGCGGCGATTGCCCAGATGATCAATATCGTCGGTGTTACCCTGTCCTACCCGCAAACCTAGCAGATAGTGGATTATGGTCATGAAATCTTCGAGGTGCAGCACCGTACTTTCAAAGGGTATCCCCACATCCAAGCGACGATTAATGCGATAACGCCCCACATCCCCCAAATTATAGCGCTTGGGGTTGAAAAATAATCGCTCGAGCAAACCGCGGGCGGTTTCAATATTCGGGGGATCGCCAGGGCGCAACAGGTTATATATCCGCGTCAAGGCATCCTCTTCGTCTTCGCTCGGATCCTTTTTCAGCGTATTCTCCATAACGCCCGGATCATTGCCCACAGGGACAGCCAAGACTTTGAGCTTCTTGAGCTTGGCCGCCTGTAACGCCACGAGCTTTTCACCGGAAATCAGTTCGTAGGCTTCTAAGGCAATCTCACCGCTGCTCTTATCGACAATGTCCGTGCCGCCATTGTGGCGATCAATCAACTCGTCATCGACCGGTACTTCCTCTTCTTCGCGGAATAGGCTGAGAATCTCGCCCTCCTTAGAGAGGCCGAGTGCCTTCAAAAGCAACGAGACCGGCATTTTTCGCCGCCGATCAATATGCACATACATAATGTCGTTAATGTCCAGGCTGAACTCGAGCCACGGTCCCTTAGAGGGGAGAATCCGCGCCGAGAACAACCGTTTGCCATTGGGATGTATGGTCTCATCGAAAAACACGCCAGGCGAACGATGCAATTGGCTGAGAACAACGCGTTCGGCCCCATTGATGCAGCTCGCCCAAGAAGACGGACTGTTCGACAACATCCTTTATCGGACTGTCAGGGCTTTCTTTGTCGCGAGTTACCAAGCGCAGGGTCGTGCGCAATGGTGCGGCAAAAGTCATTCCCCGTTCGCGGCATTCCTCTTCGCTATAACGGGGATTTCCAATAGAGTAACCAACATACTCGAGGGAGTAGATTCCGTGGGCGTCTGTAACCGGAAAGATACTCTCGAAGACTAGGTGCAGACCGCGCCGCTGGCGCTGCCTGGGTGCAACACCGAGTTGCAGGAAGTCTTCGAAGGAGTCAATCTGAACCGAAAGCAGATTTGGCATCTCAACGACTTCTTTAATCTTGCCAAAAGAGCGCCGTTTGATACTTCCGTTCGTCTTTGCCAAAGTCCAAACTCCTTATTGTTGTTTAAGGCAAAAGCCCATGGAGCAACTGCCCCCCTGCCCGGACGGCAGAAGGCCAACGGCCCATGAGCTTTCCTCAAGTTCGCACTGCAGAAGCGCAGGTATGGTTCGGATAAATGATATAATCCGCAACGCCCCTATTTGAGCTCTACAGTAGCTCCGACTTCCTGTAACCGGCTCTGGATCTCTTCAGCTTCATCCTTCGACGCACCCTCTTTGACAGCCTTGGGGGCTTCGTCGACGAGAGCTTTAGCTTCTTTCAATCCGAGGCTAGTGATCTCGCGAACAACCTTAATAACCTGGATCTTCTTCTCACCGACGCCGGTAAGAACAACATCAAAAATATCTTTCACTGGCGGCGCTTCTTCAGCCCCACCGCCACCAGCAGCCATCATTACCGGCGCAGCGGCTGATACGCCAAATTTATCCTCAAGCGCCTTGACTAGCTCGGCCAACTCAAGAACGGTAAGGGCACCAATAGTCTCGATAATCTCGCCGACTTTACCGCTGACGGCAGTTTCTTCAGTCGTGGTTTCTTCGGTCATGATATACAACCTCCTGTATATGGATCACGTAATTGGATTATAAAGTCATTAAAGATCGAATGAGATCAGGCGCTTTCTCCGCCTTTTCCTTTTTGCTTCTCGACAGCCGACAACACACCAACCAAGCCGCGCAACAAGCCATTCAAAACGGCACTAAAACCATATAGGGGACTCTGCACACTACCAACAACCTTGCCTAGCAATTCTTCCCTTGAAGGTAGTTTTGCGATGACCTGAACTTCATCGGCAGCGAGAATCTTGCCGTCCATATAACCGGACTTGATAAGCATCTTTCCGCCATCATCGGCGAAACCCTGAAGAATCTTGGCCGGCGCAACGGGATCTTCATTCGAATAAGCAATTGCCGTGGGGCCCGTGAAATGCTCCTTTAGTCCGGCAATACCCGCTTCCTCGGCGGCCCGAATCGCCAGGCGATTCTTAATCACCTGATAGTGCACCTCAGCATCGCGCAGTTTATTGCGCAACTCGTTCACTGCCTCGACATCAATACCCGTGAAGTCGGCTAGATAAAGGCCTTTAGCCTCGGCCAAAATAACCTTTAACTCAGCTATTTTTCCTTCTTTTTCTACTGTCGCCATGTTTATATAGCCTTTTTCACGCGGCGATTTGGGCGCGGTCGATTTTGATACCCGGACCCATTACCGACGAAATAATCAACTTGCGGATATATTGCCCTTTGGTCGCCGATGGTCTGGCGCGCAAAATGGCATCGATAAATGCCTGGGCGTTTTCAACTAAGGCAGTCTCTTCGAAAGACAACTTGCCGATGGGGGCCTGAGCGTTGTTGCCCGATTTGCTGTCGGCGCGATACTCAACGCGGCCCGACTTAGCCTCTTCGACCGCCTTGGCCACCTCGCGAGTAACCGTACCAGTCTTAGGATTCGGCATAAGGCCTCGAGGCCCAAGAACCCGCCCGAGTTTACCCACTTGCCCCATCATATCAGGAGAGGCTATCACCAAGTCAAAATCAAGCCAACCACCTTGAATCTTCTCGGCCATATCGGCCCCGCCGACAAAATCCGCGCCGGCATCTTTGGCCTCCTGCTCCAAAGGACCTTGGGTGATAACTAAAACCCTTAGATCCTTACCTGTGCCGTGAGGCAACATTACGGTACCTCGAAGCGCCTGATCAGCTTGCCTGCCGTCGATTCCCAAATTCAGAGAAAGCTCAACAGTTTCATCGTATTTGCGTTTTGGAAAACCTTTAAGAATCCTTACTGCATCTTCCCACGAATACGACTCATCGCGATCAAAAGCTTCTAGCGCCTCTTTGTATTTTTTTCCTCTAGCCATTCTATACCTCTATAAAGGAGCACACTTGCAAAATGCGATTATTCAACCAGTAGCCCCATGCTGCGAGCCGTACCCGCTATCATCGACATCGCAGATTCCATAGAAACTGCGTTTAGATCGGGCATTTTCAATTCAGCAATCTCCCGTACCTGATCCGCAGACACGGTACCAACCTTGTCGCGATTTGGCACCCCTGACCCCTTTGCCAATCCAGCGGCTTTCAGAAGCAAAACCGAAGCGGGAGGCGTCTTGGTAATGAAAGAAAAAGTGCGATCTGCATACACGGTGATAACTACGGGAATGATCAGCCCCTGCTTCTCTTGGGTCTGAGCATTGAATGCTTTGCAAAATTCCATGATATTAACGCCGTGCTGCCCTAACGCCGGGCCAACTGGTGGTGTCGGATTGGCCTGACCGGCCGGAACCTGCAACTTGATTTGGGCAATTTCTTCTTTAGCCATAATTTGCGATACTCCTCTAAACTCCTACTCGCCCCTTAGACCGCTGCTTCTTCGGCCGGCTCGACTTGCAACACGTCCAACTCTACCGATGTACCGCGCCCAAAGATGCTCACCATGATTTTCAATCGGCGTTTTTCTGGCAGTACCTCCTGCACAGTGCCGATAAAATCCTTAAATGCCCCATCGTTGACCTTGACCTGATCGCCAACGGCAAAGGGTATATCTTCAACCTCTTGATCCTTACGACGATCGATATACCCTAGTATATGATCGACTTCCTCCTGACGAAGCGCCTGCGGCTTGCGCGCAGGACCAACAAAATTAGTCACTCCAGGAATATTGGTAACTTGATACCAAGCATCCTTTGACATTTCCATTTCAATCAATATGTAGCTAGGCAAAAACCGCTTTTTAACAACGGTCTTCTTACCAGCGCGGAGTTCAACGACTTCCTCAGTTGGCACAACTACTTGAGCAATGGCGCCACTAGCAGCCCCCGCCTCAATTAGCGATTCCAAGTAAGTCTTTACCTTGTTCTCGTGCCCTGAGTACGTATGCAGAGCATACCAGCGCTGAGCCATGGCCCCAATCCGGTGTTAGCTCCCATCAAACTCGAACATAAAAAGAAGCGGCGAGTAAGTACGCCGCTATCTTGCTTTTATGCCCTACGAGAGTTACTGCCCTAGAAGAATTCCCCAAATAAAGGAAATGATCAAGTCGAACATGCCGATGAAGACTGCAAAGACAGCAGAAAAGGCCAATACAACACTTGTAGAACTGATTAGGTCCTCACGCGTTGGCCAACTGACTTTGGTAAACTCAGTCCGCACCTCTTTAACAAAACTAGTAAGTTTATCCCACATCCCCTTACCCTAATGCAGAAGCCTGGCAGGGCAGACAGGACTTGAACCTGCAACCGCCGGTTTTGGAGACCGGAGCTCTACCAATTGAGCTACTGCCCTATGCCTAGCGGGTTTCCTTGTGCGCCGTGTGCTTGTGACAAAAACGACAATACTTTTTGTATTCAACACGGCCTGGTTGGTTCCGCCTGTTTTTGGTTGTTGTATAGTTGCGCCGGCTGCAAGTTTCACATTCCAGCGATATTTGATCTCTTGGCATCGGAACTCGCCGAGTTTAAGTTGGAAGCACTATAGAAATGGAGCCGATGACCAGGGTTGAACTGGTGACCTCATCCTTACCAAGGATGCGCTCTACCGACTGAGCTACATCGGCTACAATTACATGAATTTTTACTTATTGCAAATGGAGCGGGAAACGGGACTCGAACCCGCGACCCCGAGCTTGGAAGGCTCGCGCTCTAGCCAACTGAGCTATTCCCGCCCTAAGTCAACGGACTAAACATCTCCGTCACCCATAGACTCAGTAAAGTAAGACTGCTTTTTCTAACTGTCAAGAGTCGGTTAAACTAAAATAGCGACACTGTTTATAAACAAGCGATAAAAAGAGTCTTAAACAATAGTATGAGTATAGCCGGAACTCTCGCATATTAATGACAAATGAATCCCGCCTGTTGCTACTCTCCACTTGCAACAGTTGACACCACCACCCGACCGAGACTCTTCGAAGCTTTACCGCCTATGCACTGCGCCGTGCGGTCTCAACACTTGCCACTTTAGGTAGATAATACTCGCTCATATAATGCTTCTTGCAATATCCCCGCGATGAATGTCTTCCATGGCAATCTACCAGTTTACAACTTGTCCGGCCATAAACCCGTTCGCGCTCAGGAGTGAGCCGGCCATAGCGGCGCACCTGCTGATAGTGGCGAAAGCAGTATCCCTTTGCGACCTGCCCCTCGTCGCAAACACCAACCTGACACTCCCCACTGCGCTTGTGATATTCCCGCTCTGGCGTCAGACGACCATGCCGTCTAACTTGCTGGTAGTGACGCGGACATAATCCGGCAGTCCTCGCCTCTGCATCGCAATCTTCAGCTTCGCAGATCGCCTGCCATTTACCTTTAATAATATTGGGGTTGTCCATAAGACGAATTCTCCTTGAGATACATACGGATATTATTTCGCCTAGACAACAGCAACTATTATACCACTTGGCCTATATTGGCAACGCTTATTAAAATACCCATTAATACAGGTAATAATCACCCCCATTGCGTCAAGTCTCAAACACTTCTCGGGTCTTTTTGATCTATTGACTTCTCAAATATGAGACACGCATTGCCAATGCGCCGCCTATTAATCATGGCAATTATAGGTAGAACCAAGATTTACAACTTCGTTTCAATATTGATAATCATATCTCATTTTTGATACTTCACGATTCAAATCAAATTGCTTTAATCGACGATAAAAAGTCGCGCGACTCATCCCCATTAAATTTGCCGCTTTTTGTATATCGCCCTCTCCTACCCTTAATGCCTCTAAATACAATTGACGCTGGGCTTCGTCCGCTTGCTGCTGTGCCCGTTCTAAAGTGGTTATTGCCCTATCGTTCCCGTCTATATCATTGATAAAGGCGTTTTGCAGGTGCGGGGGTAAATCTTCTACGGTAATGGTCCGCCCCTGAACCAATGCCACTGCATGTTCGACCGCATTTTCAAGTTCGCGCACATTCCCAGGCCAGTCGAACTGGCTCATTTTATTCATGGCCGGCTCATCGAGCCCAACGACGACTTTGCCATTGCGTTCGGCAAAAATATGCACGAATCGCCGGATAAAGAGCGGAATATCCTCGCGGCGTTCATTGAGAGCAGGCACCTCGATTGTAATCACATTAAGACGATAGAGCAGATCGCGGCGAAAACGTCCTTCCGCTACAGCTTGCGGCAGATCCCTATTCGTCGCTGCAATCAACCGGCAGTTGATGGGAATCGTGCGATCTCCACCGACTCGTACAATTGCCTTTTCCTGCAACACACGCAGCAATTTAACTTGTACATCTGCCGGCATCTCACCAAGCTCATCGAGGAACAGGGTGCCACCGCTTGCCAGTTCAAACTTGCCCAATCGCCCTTTTTTACTCGCACCCGTAAATGCCCCTTCGACATAACCAAACAACTCGCTTTCGATCAAATCGCGCGGCAGGGCTGCACAATTGACAGCGAGAAAGGGGCCCTCGCTATAGGCACTCGCATTGTGAACAGCCTGGGCAAAAACCTCCTTGCCAGTTCCCGTCTCACCCTGGATAAGAATATTGGAGCTGGTACTGGCGGCAATACGAGCCAATTCGACCGTTTTATGCATGATGGAGCTCTGGCCAATAATATCTTCGAAGGAAAAAGTACGCTGGACACCGATCACCCGATTGACCAGACGGCCGACTTCACCCATTTCGCGAAAGGTCAACACCGCGCCGGCAGCACGGGTTGTTCCGTCCATAATCGGCTGTAAGTTGGCCATCGCCGCCACCTTACCAGATGCCGTATTGAGCGTCACGACCCGACTGCTAAACTGCCCGCCCGTATCCAACCACTCGCGCAACGGAGGCTTATCCTCTACCAGCTCGTCAATATGAATTTGGATCAGCTTTTCGGCTTCTACACCTAATATCCTTAAACCGACAGTGTTGATCTCTTCGACAAAACCATCACGATCAACTGCCAATAGTGCATCAGATATTGATTGTAGAAAGGCTTGCGAACGACTGTAGAGCGCACGCAATTGACTGCCCTGATGTTTCTCTGCACGCACTAATTCCTGCAACCGCCCCGTGAGGCGGATATCCTCAATTTCAGCCGCGATCTGACTCGATAGGGCAAAAAGCATATCCAAATCATCAATGCTAAAAAGACGCCGCTCCGTGCCCAAAGGGACAATCTTATCGAAAAGCGTTAGCGTCCCAACAACCCGTTCCTCCAACACCAACGGCACACACGCCAGCGATGACCCCATCGCCTGCGGATCGCGGGACGCCCGGACGTCGTCAATCATGATCGGCTCACCCGATGCCGCCACATATTCGGCGATACGCTGCTCGTAAAGCAAATCGAAAGGGTTATCCGTTTCGGTCACAACCGTCGCCAATGCCAATGTGCCGTCTTCCACCAATAAACGCACTGCCGAACCTTTCGCCCGTAGAGCCTCAGCCGCCAAAGAGGCAATCAATTCTAGCGACTCATCCAACCCGAGACCCGAGTTCATCGCCTGGCCCAACTCGTTTAAAGCCTGCAATTCACCTGTGCGGCGGTTCATATTCTCAAAAGTTTGCACCGCGCTGACCAAAGTCCGGATACTACTACCAACTTCCCCTTCCAGCATCGCGATTTCCCCTGGAACAAAACAGCGGCCAGGTCTGCTTTGCAGGTTAAATACACCGGATAGATCTTCGCCATGACCAAAGGGGACAGCCACTACGCTATTGTCGGACGGTTCCTGACCGACAAGGAAAACCGCACGCGGATCCATCGCCATATGGGCGACCTGTATCGTCTTGTTGTGAAAAACGGCCAAACCGGAAATACCCTGACCGACCCGCAGACGCCCCCCCTTCACCGCCCCCTGACCGACACAGGCCTCGAGTAATAGTTTATCGGAACGTGGTTCGAGCAGATAAATCGCGCAAAGATCGGCATCAAAGCACTCGGAAATCAACCCCGCCATCGCGCCCAAGCTCTCCGACAATGACCTGGGTTGGGCTATCAACTCAAGCGCGGCTGCCCAAAATTCAGCTCTTCCGTTCAGCATATCAGTACTGGCCATATTCGATCTCAACCGGAAATGCGAAACTCCCGGAAAGGCTTAGCCTTTCCGGGAGTTTGACAGTGGACTGGCAAATCTCTCAGCGCGTTATTTTAATTATCTTATAATGCAGCTGGCCGACGGGTATTTGAATTTCAACCTCTTCCCCTTCTTTGTGCCCCAATAGACCCTTTCCGATCGGCGAAACCGTCGAGATCTTCCCCTCTTCAAAATTCGCTTCTTCCGGTGCCACAAGTGTATAGGTGAGCTGGCGTGGGTTCTTGAGGTCCTCCAATTCAACCGTAGCTCCGATATAGACTTTATCCTCCGGAATCGACTCATGCTCGAGCAAACGGACGCGGCTTAGTGTATCTTCGAGTTTGTCGATGCGCCCCTCGATAAAATGCAATCTTTCCTTTGCCGCTGCATACTCGGCATTTTCGGACAAATCACCAAATTCCCGGGCTACCTTTAGGGACTTGCGAACCGTCGGACGCTCAACCTCTTTGAGCTCTTTTAGTTCCTCCTGGAGTCTCTCGTAGCCGTCTCTCGAAAGATATACTTCACTCATTGCCAACCTCAAATGGAGAAGAATAAAGCGCTTAACCTACAGAAAAAGCGGAAGCGACAAACCGCTTCCGCTACCCAAACTATGTTGCTAATATACTATAACCGACAATTAGATGCAAGCCAAACAACACCTGCGCAACCCTTTAGCAAATGGGGATTCCCCTAGTTCATCACTATATTTATATTATAGCTGCCTCCCCCTCTTTAGCACTTTTTTCGCAAATTATGGCACTAAACCTACTACATTTCGCCGATCTCCATTTAGGTGTCGAAAACTACGGGCGTATAGACCCGAGCACCGGCCTGCATTCTCGAGTCCGGGATTTCGCCGCTAGTCTGGCAACCGCCTTCGATTTCGCTATCGAGGAAGAAGTCGACCTCGTGTTATTCGCAGGCGACATGTACAAGACCTGCGACCCCACACCAACCCACCAACGCGAATTTGCCCTGCAACTCCACCGTCTGCAAGAAGCGCGCATCCCGATTGTACTGATTGTGGGCAACCACGATGCCCCAGTCGCCTTCGGCAAGGCGACATCAATCGACATCTTCAGTGACTTGCAACTGGCCGGAACCTATGTAGTCCGCCGTCCGGAGATCCTGCGCGTAGAGACGGCGAATGGTCCAGTGCAAATCGCAGGGTTGCCCTGGCCGACACGCAATATACTGCGCACCCATGACGAATACCGCGAGCTACCGCAAGAAGAGATCACGGCGGCGATTCAGGAAATCTGCGCTGCCCAGATCGACGAGTTCGCCCGCCAACTCGACCCAGCCGTACCTGCCGTGCTCGCCGGCCATCTCGCGGCCGTCGACGCCGTATTCTCCGGTTCTGAACGCACCGCCATCATCGGCCACGATCCCCTCCTGTTGACCAGCACCCTCGCCAACCCATCCTACGATTATATAGCCCTGGGCCATATCCACAAATACCAAGACCTCAACAGGGGCCAGCATCCGCCCGTAGTCTATTCGGGTAGCCTGGAACGTATAGACTTCGGCGAGGAGAAGGAAGACAAGGGCTTCTGCCTAGTTAATATCGAGGACGCCCCAGATATGCCGAGGGGCCGCGCGACGACCTTTGAATTCGTCCCCGTCCCGGCCCGGCGTTTCACGACAATCCGCTTGCAGGTCGGCGAGGGCGAGGATGCCACCGAACGCATCGTCGCCGCCTGCGCCGATATCGACCTCACCAACGCGGTCGTCCGCGTCCTCTATGACTTGCCCGCCGGCTATGCCGTCCCCGTCGACTTACAACAAGTGCGCCAAGCGCTGGCTGCAGCTTATCACATCGCCTCCATCCAACCCCGATTCGCAACGGTCGAACGCCAGCGACGGGCGGAGATCACCGAGGACCTCGGACTCGGCGACGCCCTTGACCGCTATATCGACAATAGCGCAGACTTGCAGGAGCACCGGCAGGAACTCAAGAACTATGCGCTGCAACTCGAGCGCGAACTCGACCTCGGCGAGGCGGCAGAGGGCAACGACGTATGATCCCGCTCACCCTATCGCTGCGCAACTTCCTCAGCTACGGTGAAGAAGTACCGCCGCTCGACTTCACTCAGTTTCGCATC
>LWDU01000391.1_pt1 | contig 26308 bp, 39 predicted proteins | sample 727161 | NCBI WGS metagenome assembly LWDU01 (sample SAMN04566230, study PRJNA314399) | hydrothermal vent metagenome | isolation source: deep sea hydrothermal plume seawater | place: Mexico: Gulf of California, Guaymas Basin | collected 2004-07-11
GTTTAAGAACTGAAATCGCTGAATCTTTTATGTCATCTTTATATGATGTATTCGCTGAACACCATATCGATGTTCCAGAAGATAAAGTTAACCTAGTGGACGAACTTGCTGAGCAAGTTGAGAAACTATCTGGTCAACTTAATGAATCTGTTGACAAAGGTATTGAGTTATCAAAAACTATTAAGGAACACCAAAAACTTGATGCTATTACAGCAGCTACTGTTGGTATGACTGAATTAGATATTGAAAAACTTAAAGGTTTAGTAGAGTCTATCGAATTTGAGGATGTAGAATCTTTCACATCTAAAATCGACACTATCAAAGAATCATATTTTAAAGTAAAATCAAGTAAACCAGAAGAAGAACTTCTAGTTTCTGATGATGCTGATAAATCAATAAACTCATCTATGGCTGCATATGTCGCTGCTATAAACAATAACACAAAATTCTAATAATTGGAGAATAACAAAATGTTTGGTTCACAAAACTTAATGGAAAAATGGGGTCCAGTACTTGATGCTGAAGGTACTCCTGAAATTAAAGACAAAGCTCGTAAAGCAATTACAGCTGTAGTCTTAGAAAACACAGAGAAAGCACTAGCTGAAGAAAGAGGACAAGCTGGTTACTTATCTGAAAATAATAACACTTCTGGTGGATATTCAAGTACTAATGGTACTGCAGCTGCAAACAACTGGGATCCTATTCTGATCTCTTTGGTTCGTAGAGCAATGCCTAATATCATTGCATATGATATTGCTGGTGTTCAACCAATGACTGGTCCTACTGGTCTTATCTTCGCTATGAAAGCAAAATACAAAAATGCAGCTGTTGCGGCCTCTACAAGAGTTCCAACTCAAATGGATGTGGCAGCTGGTTTAGTAACTCAAGCACAATTTGATGCTGGTGCTTCAATTGCTGTTGGTGCTCTTCCTGTTGATACTGAAGCATTAGGATTAAATGCTCCTAGTACTTCTTTCTCTGGTAAACATACTACTGCTGTTGCAGAAACAATGGGTACTTCTGGTGGTACTGCTTTTGCTGAAATGGCATTCACTATCGACAAAACTACTGTTACTGCACAAACACGTGCATTAAAAGCAGAATACACAATGGAATTAGCACAAGATCTTAAAGCTGTACATGGTCTTGACGCTGAGTCTGAATTAGCTAATATCCTTTCTACTGAAATCTTAGCTGAAATCAACCGTGAAGTAATTAATACTGTTAATGTTAATGCTGTTAACGTAACTACTTTTAAAGTCGTTGGTGGTTCTGCTTCTGAAATTACTGCAGGTAATGCAGCTGATGGTCGCTGGGCTGTTGAGAGATACAAAAGTCTTGGTGTTAAAATCGAACTTGAAGCTAACGCAATTGCTGTTGCAACTCGCCGTGGTAAAGGTTCTTTCATTATCTGTTCTTCTAACGTAGCTTCTGTATTAGCAGCTTCAGGTTCTTTGGATTATGCTCCTGCTCTTGCAACTGGTTTGAAAGTTGATGATACTGGTTCTTTGTTTGCTGGTGTTTTGAATGGTTCTTTGAAAGTATTCATCGATCCATATGCTGGTTCTAACTACATTACTGTTGGTTATAAAGGTACTAACGCATATGACGCAGGTTTGTTCTACTGCCCATACGTTCCTTTAACTATGGTTAAAACCATTGGTGCGGATGACTTCCAACCACGTATCGGATTCAAAACTCGTTACGGTATGGTTAATAACCCATACGTTGAGGATGGCGCTGGTTTGAATACTTACTTCCGTAACTTCGCAGTTTCTGGAATCTAAGTTTAATTAGATCTTCTAATTAGGGAAAAGGACTCTTCGGAGTCCTTTTTTTTTATCTTATAAATAGTAGTATCATTGTACTAAAGAGAACAGAGCATGGCACAAACTACTAATATCAATTTCTTATCACCTCTTAACTATAAACTAGTAGTAGGTAAAATACCTAATATAGAATACTTCTGTACTGGTGTTACAATTCCCGCAATCTCTATTGAAGGTGAAAGCCCTACATATTCAACACCTACTAGAGATATTAGAGTATACTCACATAAATTACAATACTCTACATTAGATATTACTACTATTGTTGATGAGAATCTAGAAAACTATACAGAGATATATAATTGGATTCAAGACATAGTATTCACAGATGATAAATCCCCCCTAGAGAAATCAAGTGATATTACATTAATCATTATGAGCTCTAAAAATAACTCTGTTAAAAAGATAAGATTCACTAACGCCTTTCCGGTCTCTATCGGAAGCTTAGAATTCAACTCAATAAATGAATCAGTTGACTATATTACATCTAACGTAACATTCGAATTTACGGATATGATCCTAGAATAATCCTTGACATTCTATAGAAAATGTAGTATAATATAGATAAATAAGGAGAATTGTAATTTATAATATTGAAGATATACTTAAAGAATGGAAGGTTGATGTAGAGATTGATCAGATAGCATTGGATGATGCGTCAATACAATCAGCAACACTACATGCCAAATACCTAGAAATGCTTACTAAAACTAAGTTAGAATTAAAGTATTTCGAATCACAACTAGATATAACCTATAAAGACAAATGGTTATATTACACAGGTAAGATGGACAGAGATAGGATAGAGGTACTTGGTTGGGATCCAGATCCTCTTAATGGTCTAAAGATACTCAAATCAGATCTAAATTACTATTACAAAGCTGATCCAGAACTACAAGAACTATCATCTAAAATAGATCTTGCTAAAACTATTAAAGAAACATTAGAAGAAATTATAGGGCATATTAGGTTTAGATCAACTAATATCAAAAATATTATAGAATGGCGTAAGTTTATGTCAGGATCATAAAGGAATATGGAACTAATGGATACAATAAAGATTCGTAAGAAGAATCATGCTATGTTAGCAATATCAACCGAACCTTCAATCGATTATGAGTTGTCATCTCATTTCGAATGGTATGTACCTGGCTACAAGTTCATGCCTGCTTATAAGAATCGTATATGGGATGGGAAGTTTAGACTCTATAATACTCTAAAAAAAGAAATACCAGCTGGTGTATACGCGTATGTAAAAGAATTCGCTGATGTTCGTGGGTACAATATAGAACTAGAACATTGTCCTACATACGGATCTATTAATACTAAAGTTGACTTAGATGTTTATCAATTAGTTCAATTTATAAAATCGTTAAACCTAACATCTAAAGGTGTTAAAATAGAACCAAGAGAATATCAAGTTAAAGGTATTCTACATGCTATACATAACAAGTCATCTCTATTGTTATCCCCAACAGCTTCAGGTAAATCATTAATCATTTACTGTGTATTACGATGGTACTTAGACAACTATGATAAGAATGTATTGTTGGTTGTTCCTACTACATCTCTAGTAGAACAAATGTATACAGACTTTGAGGATTATTCTAAATATGATGATACTTGGGATGTTGAGGAATATGGTCATAGAATCTATTCAGGTAAAGAACGTAATACTGATAAGAGAGTAGTTATAACTACATGGCAATCTATCTACAAAATGCAATCTAAATGGTTTGAACCCTTTGGTATGATTATAGGTGATGAAGCTCATACATTCAAAGCTAAATCATTAACATCTATTATGTCTAAGTTAAGAGATGCAGACTTTCGTATAGGCACAACAAACTCATATTAGAGGGACATTTCGGACCTATATATAAAGTAACAACAACAAAAGAATTGATGGATGCTGGTACATTAGCTCAAATGTCTATCAATATTCTGTTATTGAAGTATCCTGAAGTAGTTTGTAAAGAACTAAAGAAAGCAACATATCAAGAAGAAATAGACTTTATTGTATCTAATAAAGCACGTAATAACTTCATTAAGAACCTTACACTTGATCAAGATGGTAATACATTAGTTCTATTCAATCTAGTTAAGAAACATGGTGAACCACTATATAAGATGATATCAGAGAAGTCAGCTGATAATAGAAAAGTATTCTTTGTATCTGGTTCAACACCTACTGATGATAGAGAGCGTATAAGACAATTAACAGAGAAAGAGAATGATGCTATTATTGTGGCATCTCTTGGTACATTCTCTACTGGTATTAACATTAAGAATCTACATAATATTATATTCGCATCACCTTCTAAATCACAAATTAAAGTACTACAGTCTATTGGTAGAGGACTTAGAAAGTCTGAAACAGGACAAGGTACTGAGGTATTTGATATAGCTGATGATTTACATTATAGAAAAAGACAGAATTATACTTTACTTCATTCTTCTAAAGAACAATTTGATTATGATATATACGAGGTTAATATATGACAACACTACCTGATATACGACAAATACAGTTAACTACAGGGGTATCTATTGTAGGTTATATTGTAGAGGAAACAGAGGAATCTCTTTCTGTTGAAACCCCCTTTGAGATTATTCGCTCAGGTAATACAGCAGAATGGGCTGTTTATCTTCATATGTGTGATGATGATCATATAGTAAATATTAATAAGAATCATGTTATATGCTCCTTTGAATGTAACTCACACTTTAAGTTCGAATACATCAAAATGATGGAACGATTGACAAGAGATGATGATATTGAAGAAGAAGAAGAAGCACAGATTGATGATGATGATGACGCACAATATTATACCAATAACAACATCTTACATTAATATACCATCCACCCATTCCGACAGACGGTATTAATATTATAACACACTTTAAAGGATTTGTCAAGGAAAATAAACACTTGACATTATCATCAATTTAGTGTATAATGTACTATAACAATAAAAAAGAGATATATTATGATTACTGAAGAACCGAAACCACCCAAGCATTACCTAAACAATAAAGAGTTCTCACAAGCAGTAGTTGATTATGTTAATGACTGCAATGCAGCTAAAGAAAACTCTCTAGCTGTTCCTATTGTGCCTGATTACATAGCAACTTCCTTTATGGCCATTGCTAATAAGTTATCAAATAGATCTAACTTTGCTAGATATACTTATCGTGATGAGATGGTTATGGATGCTGTAGAGAATTGTTTAAGAGCTATTAATAACTACAAGTATGACTACACAACCAGAACTGGTTTACCTAATGCTTTCTCTTACTTTACTCAGATATGTTTCTATGCTTTTATCCGAAGGATTCAAAAGGAAAACAAACAAGTTGATATTAAGAACAAATTCACTTTAGAAGCAGACCATGAGAACTTTCTACATTATGGTGAAGCTGGATTGGATAGGGCTAACTTTAATGTTGATAACACTATAGCTACCTTAAAAGATAAGATCAGTGTTATTGACCGGGCTAAGAAGTTTAAAACCGCTATTAAGAGAATAGTAGCCCCTAAAGGAATTGAACGATTTTATAAGAAATAAGGAAACTACTATATAATGAAAGTAGCTATACTCAACGACACTCATGCTGGTGCTCGCAATTCATCTCAGATATTCATTGATTATCAAAGAAGATTCTATGAAGAAGTATTCTTTCCCTATTGTGATAAACATGATATAACGGAAGTACTTCATCTAGGAGATTATTATGAATCCAGAAAGCATGTAAACTTTAAAGCTCTTCATGAGAATCGTAAGATGTTTCTTGATCCATTAGTATCAAGAGGTATGACTATGGATATCATACCAGGTAATCATGACGTATATCATAAAAACACTAATGATCTTTGTGCATTAAAAGAACTATTAGGATATTATACAGCAAATGTTAATATCCATATGAATCCCACAGTGGTTGATTATGATGGATTAAAAGTAGCACTTATTCCATGGATTACTTCTGAGAATCACCAAGAAATTAAAGACTTCATCTCTACAACATCTGCTCCTATTCTTGGAGCTCATCTAGAACTTCAAGGGTTTGAGATCTCACGAGGTATTATGCATCAACATCATGGGTTCTTAGCCTCTAATGCATTAAGTAAGTTTGATCAAGTATTATCAGGTCATTTTCATATAGCATCTGAGCAAGGTAATATACGCTATCTCGGATCACAGATAGAGTTTACATGGAATGATCATAATGATAAGAAGTATTTCCATGTACTTGATACAGAAACTAGAGAGATTGAGAAAGTATTAAACCCGATCAGGATGTTTGAAATCATTTATTATGATGATGAAGTGACTGATTATACTACTATATCTGTTGAGGAATATAAGAATAAGTTCATTAAAGTGTTTGTTAAGAACAAGACAGATCCATTCCTATTTGATGTCTTTATTGATAAGATAACAGATATTGGAGTACATGATCTTAAAATATCAGAAACCTTTGTATCTGATATAGAGAATACAGTAGTAGCTTCTAATATAACAGATACAGGGGATTTATTAAACTCATATATAGATGCCCTTGATACACAATTAGATAGAGAAAGAATTAAGAATATAGTGCATACATTATATACTAATGCACAATCCTTGGAGATACAATAATATGATAACATTTCATACCTTGAAATGGACTAATTTCTTATCTACCGGTAATGATACAACTACAGTACACCTTGATAGATCACCATCTACATTAATTGTAGGTCATAATGGATCGGGTAAGTCAACAATGATTGATGCTTTATCGTTTGGTCTCTTTGGTAAACCTCATAGATCTATTAAGAAAGCTCAGTTAATTAATACTATCAATCAGAAGGCTTGTGAGGTATCAGTTGAATTCACTATAGGTTCACATAGTTATAAGATTGTACGAGGATTAAAACCTAATAAGTTTGAGATATACATAGATGATAAGATGGTAGATCAATCATCTACTGTTAGAGATTACCAATCTTATTTAGAACAGAATATATTAAAACTAAATCATAAGTCATTTCATCAGATTGTTGTTCTAGGGGCATCATCGTTTATACCTTTTATGCAACTTAGCTCAGGACATCGTAGAGATGTTATAGAAGATGTGTTAGATATACAGGTATTCGGAGTAATGAATAATTTACTTAAAGCTGATATCTCTATGATTAAAGAAGATCTAAAGGATGTTGATTCTAGAATCAACTCCACTACAACTTCGATAGATATGCAGAAAAGACATATTAGAGAGATTCAGGTACTAAATGATTCTCATATCCATAAGAAGACTAAAGAAGTGGAACTACTCAACTCAAAGATCACAATACTCGAATCTGAAAATAAAGACTTGACAAATGGGTTAGATTGTAGTATAATAGACTTATCAAAACAATTGAGCTCACTAGGAGAAAAAAACGATGAACTTAGAAAGTTTGATGTTGGCATACAGAACGGTATTAAGCGTGTTGTTAAAGAGTCTAAATTCTATGAAGAAAATGATGATTGTCCTACTTGTAAACAAGATATAGATACTATATTCAAAGAGTCACAGTTATCAAAGTCTAAGTCAAAAGCCATAGAATTGCAAGAAGGTTTGACTAAATGTAAAGTAGCACTAACTGATTCTAATGAAAACTGTATTATGGCTGAATCATCATTAAAGAAATTACATGATAAGCAAGCTAAGGTGAATCTGAATAATGGTATATTAGAGTCATATAGATCTGCTAAAGATACGTTAGTATCTGATATATTTGATCTCCAGAATATTGAAGGTATCTCTACATCAGAGGCCTCTTTATCTAATGCTAATAGAGAGCTCTCTGTTCTAACTGAGTCACTTCAAGTATGTATGAGAAATCGTGTAGATCTTGGTGAAAAGAATAACTATAACTCAGTGATATATGAGGTGTTGAAGGATACAGGTATTAAGACACAGATTATCAAACAGTACTTACCTATGATCAATCAAATGATTAATCAGTATCTACAGATAATGGATTTCTATGTATCGTTTTACTTAGATGAGTCATTCACTGAGACAATCAAGTCTAGACACAGAGATATATTTTCATATCAATCCTTTTCCGAAGGGGAGAAGATGAAGATTGATTTAGCTATATTATTTACATGGCGTGAAGTAGCTAGAGTAAAGAACTCAATGTCTACTAATCTTTTGATATTAGATGAAACATTTGATTCATCATTAGATCCAGATGGTATTGAGAACCTTATTAAGATTCTAATCACAATGTCTGATTGTAATCTTTTTGTTATATCTCATAAAGGAGAGATATTGGAAAACAAGTTCCGAAGTAAGATGGAGTTTAAGAAAACAGGTAATTTCTCTAAAATCGTTTGACTTTAGGGTATAAATAGTGTATAATAGTGGGAAGTAAACATAAATAATAACGTGAGGATTTGTAATGAAACTAACTGAAAGTACATTGAATGTATTAAATAACTATGCTACGATTAATCCAAATATCGTAATTAAACAAGGAAATGTGTTAGAAACGGTATCAGGAGCTAAGAATATTATGGCCTCTAGTACAGTAGATACTACATTTCCTGCAGACTTTGGCATCTATGATCTCAATGAGTTCTTAAATGCCATTGATATGATTGACAATCCCGAATTCTTATATGAAGATGGGAATAAGTCAGTTATCATTAGAAGTGAAGACAAGACACAATCGATTAAGTATTTCTTTTCTAAACCTGAGATTCTAGTATCACCATCCAAGCCTATTGATATGCCTGAATGTGAACTAGAGTTTGAGTTAACAGAAACAGATATAAATAATATCAAACGTGCTGCGTCAACGTTTCGTTCGGATACACTTGTTATTACACCAGATAATGGGGAATTAGTTTTATCTGTCAAAGATATTGAGGATAAAACGTCTAACTCGTATTCAATTAGAGATTTTAGATTTGTATTTCAGATCTCTAATTTTAAATTCATCTCTGGAAACCTTGATGTTCGGATTTCAAGTAAACTGATCGGCGAATTCGCGATTAAGAATACAGAATCTAAATATTGGGTAGCCCTTGAGAAATCATCTACATTTAACAAATAGGAAATATAAAAATGGCTGAAGAAGAAGTAGTAACAACTGAAGAAGAAGAAGTACAAGCACCAATTGGTTTGTCTATAAACGAACTAGCAGGAGCTGTAACTATCATTGATATCTGTTCAGAACGAGGGGCCTTTAAAGGACCTGAACTAGAAGAAGTTGGAGTTCTTCGTGGTAAGTTTGCAGCTTTCATTAAAGCGAATTTACCTGAAGAAGGTTCAACTGAACCTGAAGCAGTAGAGTCTGATGCTCCGTAATGTTTGATTTTGGGTTTACTGCAGTAAATGAAGATGAACTTGACTCTGTAAGGGAACTCAAGACATCTATCAAAACCTCTGGTGATGCAGCTCATGAAACAGAAGAAAAGTTGAATAATCTATATAATGCTATTCTTCCGTTATTGAGTAACTTAAAGGCAAACCCAGAAAAGGATTACATTTACTGGCCCAACAGAACCGAAAAAGTAGAAGAGTTTGAAGATATAATTGCGAAGATTATTAAGTAATAGTAGAAGTACTTCTTGACAATCTTTGTATATTGTAGTATAATAGTATATAATTAAACAATGGTGACTATATAATGAAATATGATAATGAGTTTTTGTGGTGTGAGAAATACAGACCACAGAAGATAAGTGATACAATTCTACCGGAATCGTTGAAGTCTGTATTTACCAACATCGTCAAAACTGGTGAACTTCCTAATCTGTTGTTCACGGGTTCTGCTGGTGTTGGTAAAACTACAGTAGCTAAAGCACTTTGTGAAGAGATGGGTCTTGATTACATTGTAATTAATGGATCTGATGAAGGACGTAGAATTGATGAGTTAAGAGGTAAGATTAGGCAATTTGCATCTTCTGTATCTCTATCGGGTGGACATAAAGTTGTTATCCTTGATGAGGCTGATTATCTTAATCCACAATCTGTACAACCTGCACTTCGTTTCTATATAGAAGAATTCTCTGATAATTGTAGGTTTATCTTAACAGGTAACTTCAAGAACAGAATCATTGAACCTATTCATTCAAGATGTTCGAACATTGACTTTACTATTCCTAAGAATCAGAAACCAGCAATTGCATCTGGATTCTTTAACAGGATTAAAGATATCTTAGCTAATGAGTCTGTAACCTATGATGAGAAAGCATTAGTGTCTGTAACACAAAAGTTCTTTCCTGATTTCCGTAGAACCTTAAATGAACTACAGAAGTATGCTATCTCAGGATCTAATAGAATTGATGCTGGTATCTTAAATGAAGTTGGTGATGTAGACATCTCAGATCTAATGAAGTATCTTAAAGTAAAAGACTTCTCACAGATGCGTAAATGGGTTGTTAATAATATTGACCAAGATACCCCTGTAATCATCCGCAAGTTATATAATACATTATCTGAGTATATCAAACCCCAAACAATACCAGCTGCTATTCTTATATTAGCTGAGTATCAATTCAAAGATGCTTGGGTTGCTGATAAAGAATTGAATATGGTTGCCTGTCTTACTGAAGTAATGAGTACGGTTGAATTCAAATGAAACTCTTTGATTATGTAAGCTCAATCAACTTTACTAAGAAAGACATTATGATTGATGATGTGACTGAAGCGGTATATAACCCATTTGTTATCAACAGATCATTATCTTACTTTGAAGATACTGTTATGTTAGCAAATGAGATGAATATCAATCACCATATCGACTCTCGTTTACAATTCGATTTCCTTATAAATACAATTAGAAAGCGTAAAAGGTTTTCTAAATGGGCTAAACCTGATAATTCAGATGTAATAACTGCTGTAATGGAATACTATAAATATTCTGAAGAGAAAGCAAAAGCAGTATTACCTATGTTAGGTGATGATGAAATAATAAGAATAAAGGAAACGGTGAGCAAAGGTGGAATTAGAAAATAATGAAATCGTGGAATGGACGCCAGAAATAATGTTGGAAGTCCGTTTAAATGAACCAGATGACTTCTTAAAGGTCAAAGAAACACTTACAAGGATTGGTATACCATCTAACCCAAGCAAGGGTAATATACTAAGCCAATCTTGTCATATATTACATAAACAAGGTAGATACTTTATTGTGCATTTTAAAGAATTATTCATTCTTGATGGCAAACCAAATAATCTACTAACGAATGATTTGCAACGTAGGAATACTATTACTACGCTGTTATCAGATTGGGGTTTACTCACTATATTAGACGAATCCCTTTCACAAGATAGAGCTCCTCTTAAACAGATAAAGATTATACCTTTCGCTGAAAAGAAGAAATGGACTCTATCACCCAAGTACAATATAGGTAATATTAGACGATAACACGTTAATATTCTATATTGATAATAAAAGTATTCGCTTGATTGTCAAGGAATACAAACAATGTGCTCTAAGGAGGCAAAACTATGAAAACAATTAACTTTCCAAGATCCCCTATGTATATCGGTTTCGATCAAATGTTCAATGATCTTGAACGTTTAGGTCAGCAAGCTGATTCTGGATATCCCCCATATAATATCACTAAGGTGAATGATGACAAAACTGTTATTGAATTAGCAGTTGCTGGATTCTCTTTACCTATGCTTGATATTGAAGTAAAAGATGGTACTCTATCTATTACTGGTAACTCTGATGAAACTAAAAAGAAGGTTGAATATATCCATAAAGGTATTTCATCTCGTAAGTTTCGTAGAGAGTTTAAACTATCTGAATATACTATCGTATCAAGGGCTAACTTAATTGATGGTATTCTTTATATTGAATTGAAGCAGGAATTGCCTGATGCAATGAAACCTAAAAGAATTCCTATTAATAGAGATGGTGATTCAGTTACTGCTGAAGAACTATTGTTAGGTTAAATATATAGATCTGAGGGGTAATATACATTACCCCTTTTATATTAATGAGGAGACACTATGTCTGATGTAGAACAAGCTGAAGTTAAGATTGTACGTTTAAGCTCAGGTGAAGAGCTGTTATGTGAATTCGTAGCAGAAACACAAATAATTTATAAACCAGTGATTATCATTCCTACTGGTGAAGGTGGTATTCAATTCATGCCATATATGCCTTATGCTGTTGTAGATGAATTGGTAATTAACAACTTTGATGAATTTGTTATGTTTGTTGTCGAGCCAGTACAGGAAATGAAAGATAAGTACCTCGAAATGATGTCACCTACACCATCTATTATCACACCAGATTCTAAAATCATTACTTGACATATCAGGTGAGATAGTGTATAATATGTATAATTATGATGAAAAGGTGATAACTAGTGACGAATTTCTATACTTCTGTAAATCGATATGGTAATAAACTTCTATTAAGAGGATACGACTCAGGTCATCCTATCAAAGAACGTATAGCGTTCAAACCATCTCTCTTTGTACCTAATGAAAAAGGTACTAAATGGAAATCACTGAAAGATGAACCCTTAGAAGAGTTGGTGTTTGACTCTATGAGAGATGCTAAAGAGTTCCTTCAAACAACTGACTCTGTTAAGAATCTAAAGATTCATGGTAATGCAAACTACATCGCTCAGTTCATTCAACAGAAATATCCAGGTAAGATACCATTCGCAAGGAATAAGATCAATGTAACTTCAATCGATATTGAGGTTGCATCTGATGATGGATTCCCTGAGCCTGAATATGCTGCACATGAAGTTATATCAATAGCTCTAAAGTCATCTATCGATGATACCTATTATGTATGGGGTATGTCAGATTTTGATGTATCAACTTCTATTCATACTGAACTTAAAATAGAATATGTTAAATGTTTAGATGAACTAGATCTACTTCGTAAGTTCATTGGTCATTGGAGCTCCCCTAGACATATCCCTGATGTTATTACAGGTTGGAATACTAAGTTCTTCGATATGCCCTATCTAGTCAATCGTATCAATCTTGTATTATCTGAAACATACTCTAAACGATTAAGTCCTTGGGGTTTAGTAGATCGTAGAGAAGTTACTATAATGGGTAGATCCTCTCAATTCTATGAGATCGTAGGTATACAACAATTAGACTATCTAGACTTATACAAGAAGTTCACTTACTCACAACAAGAATCCTATAAGTTAGATCATATAGCTCATGTAGAACTTGATGAGCGTAAGATATCATATGAAGAATACGGTTCACTTCATTCATTATATAAGAATGATTATCAGAAGTTCATTGACTACAATATTAAAGATGTTGAGTTGATTGAGCGATTAGAAGATAAGATGGGTCTTATTACTCTATGTATGACTATCGCATATAAAGCTGGTGTTAATTATGTTGAAGCATTTGGTACTACAGGTATATGGGATACCTTTATCTATCGTACACTAGATGAACAGAAGATTGCTGTACCTCCTAAAGTAGTAGAAGCAAAAGCTGAGTATCCTGGTGGGTATGTTAAAGCCCCTATGGTTGGTAAACATAATTGGGTTGTATCATTTGATTTAAACTCACTGTATCCTCATCTCATTATGCAATATAATATGAGTCCTGAAACAGTACTTGATCAAAGAACAGCTGGTATTGATGTTGATTATTGTTTAAAACATAAACCCAATCATACCACAGATACAGCAATGGCTGCTAATGGTACACATTATTCTAAAGATAAACGTGGTGTTATTCCATCAATTATTGATACCTTATATTCAGAGAGAAAGGTTATCAAGACTGATATGCTCAAGGCAGAGCAAGAGTCACAGAAAGATAAATCATTTAGACTAGTAAAGAAGATATCTAATCTTAATAATCAACAAATGGCCATTAAGATTTTAATGAACTCATTATATGGAGCGTTAGGTAATAGATTCTTTAGATACTATGATTTAAGAGTAGCTGAAGGTATTACACTATCGGGTCAGTTAAGTATTAGATGGGCCGAGAAGGCAACTAATAACTTCATGAACATGATAGTAGGTACTAAAGATGTTGATTATGTTATAGCAATTGATACAGATTCATTGTATGTTAACTTCGAACCATTAGTCACTAAGTTGAATATACCTAATGATAAAATAGTAAAGCTGATTGATAAGATGTGTGAAGAACAGTTTGTTCCTATGATGGCTAAGTCATATCAAACCTTATCAGATAACATGAATTCATATGAAAACAAAATGGTAATGGATCGTGAGGTTATTGCTGATGTTGGTATATGGACTGCTAAGAAACGATATATCTTGAATGTACATAATTCAGAAGGTGTTCAATATGAAGAACCTAAACTAAAGATTATGGGTATTGAAGCTGTTAAATCATCCACACCTGCTATATGTCGTGATGCACTAAAGGCATTATTCAAAGTAATAGTAATCAAAGATGAAGTGGATGTACAGGAAGCTATAGCCCAATTCAAAGAATACTTCTATTCAAGACCTGCGCATGAAGTTGCATTTCCTAGAGGTGTGACTGATATAACTAAATGGGTTGATGTATATAAAGAATATGGTGGATTGTATATCAAAGGAACACCTATTCATGTTCGTGGTACATTAGTATATAATGATGCTATTATAAGGAATAAGTTAAGGAAGAAGTATACATTAGTTAAGAATGGTGAGAAGATCAAGTTTGTATATCTAAAGACACCTAATCCTGTTAAAGAGAATGTAATAGCATTTCCTGATTATCTACCAGACGAATTAGGAATGTCTGAGTATATTGATTATCCTCTGCAGTTTGAGAAGACATTTCTTGATCCTATTACACCGATCCTAGATGCTATTGGATGGTCTATAGAACCTACTGCTTCATTAGAATCATTTTTCTCTTGACATTTGACGTAAACTATAGTATAATATACTTATGATTAAAATTAACCAATTGTCCACAAACCAACTAGTATCGTATTATATGATGAGTTCTTACATATATTATGTTGCTAATTCGTTCTTAGAGTCACCTCTAAAAGATGATGAATATGATGAGTTATGTAAGAGATTGTTCTCTGAGTGGGATGATGTAGATCACCCACACAAGAAGCTAATAGATTTCAATTCATTAACAGCAGGCACAGGATTCTATCTTAAAGATTACCCTACTATAGTAAAGAATGCGGCAGTAGATTGGGTAGATAGTTGTAATGTGGTATGACCTATTCATTAACTATATTCAAGAATCTATTTGATAATAAGACACATAAACGAATGGACTTTGATGATTGGGATGGTATGGAGTCATTACTATATCGATTATCAACTGAAGATCGGGTATCTAAATCATCATCACCTTTAATATCACCAGCTACATACAATGAAGGTGAGAAGCGTAAAAATGATTCAGTACTGTCATGGTCATGGGCTTAAAGGATTGGAAGAAGAACTATACAAACGATTCGGTCATTATTATTATGTGTGCTATTCCACAGCATCATCTCGGACTGAGTATCCTAAGTTTAGATTAGTCTTTCCTCTCAAATATCCAGTATATGCTAAGAACATCAGACATTTCTGGTATGCTTTGAATACAGAGTTCTCTGGTCTTGGTGATCCACAGACTAAAGATCTATCTAGAATGTATTATGTACCAGGTCAATACTCAGGTGCTTTTAACTTTATATTTACAAACAAGAGAGGCTCTTTCATTAATCCAACTGATTTAATGAAGACTGTCACATATATAGATAAGTCAAGAGCTACTAACTTCTTAGATATGTTACCAGATGAGATGCAAGAACAAGTAATTCAGCATCGTAAGTCTAAACTAATCAATAAAGATAAGTATAATTGGTCATCTATCTCCAATTGTCCGTTTATCAATAAGAAGATGTTATCTGAATATTCTACTATATCAGAAACAGGATGGTATCATAAGATGTATCAAATGATGGTATCTATATCATTCAATGCTATTCGTAAAGAATACCCTATAACAGCAGAAGAGATAGAAATATTAATGAGAGAATTAGATTCAAGAACAGGTAGTTGGTATGTAAAGCGTCCTATATTAAAAGAAGCAAACTCAGCACTAAACTATGCCTATAAACAACAATCCCATAGAGGAATATAATTATGTATGAATACAAAGCTAAATTGTTAAGAGTAGTTGATGGTGATACTATTGATGCTGAAATTGATTTAGGATTTAAGATCTTTATTAAAGAGCGTATTAGATTCGCTGGTATTGATACACCCGAATCAAGAACAAGAAATAAACATGAGAAGTCTTGGGGATTAGCAGCTAAATGTCGTGTGAAAGATCTTTTACATGGAGATAACTCAGATTTTATATTAACTACTAAGATGCAAAAGAAAGGTAAGTTTGGTCGTATCTTAGGTTCTATTGTATTGAATGATGGGACTGAAGTATCTGAAGTGTTACTATCAGAGAAGTTAGCTATTCCTTATGAAGGTGGTAATAAAGATGAATCCCGTGAGAAGTATGGTGTGAGAGATTTATGGGAAACGAACTTTTACGATGTAGGACCAGGTTGGTTGAAAAAACAAGAGGAGGATTAGATTATGAGTTTAATGGAAAAATTGAGAAAGAATTCTAAGATAAAAGGAACTGATATCTTATCAGATTCTATGTTATTTAAGAATACTGATATGGTAACAACTGATGTACCTATGATGAATGTAGCATTATCAGGTGATATTGATGGTGGATTATCTGCAGGTCTTACAGTATTAGCAGGACCTTCTAAGCATTTTAAAACATCATTTGCATTAAAGATAGCCTCTGCGTATCTAAAGAAGTATGATGATGCTATTCTGTTGTTCTATGATTCAGAGTTTGGATCACCACAAGAATACTTTGAGCAGTTTAATATTGATACTAATAGAGTTCTACATACACCTATTACAGATGTAGAAGAACTCAAGTTTGATGTTGTATCACAGCTTGAAGAGATTGATCGTAAAGAAAAGGTTATCATCATTATCGATTCAATTGGTAATCTAGCATCTAAGAAAGAATTAGAAGATGCTAAATCAGGTAAGTCTGTTGCTGATATGTCACGTGCTAAAGCTCTTAAAGGTCTCTTTAGAATGATTACACCATATCTGACAATGCGTGATATACCAATGATGGCAGTTAATCATACATATAAAGAAATCGGTCTATTTCCTAGAGATGTTGTATCTGGTGGTACTGGTATATATTACTCAGCTGATAATATATGGATTGTAGGACGTAGACAAAACAAAGCTGGAACAGGGGAGATAGAAGGTTATGATTTCATTATCAACATTGAAAAATCTAGATTTCTTAGAGAGAAGTCAAAGATTCCTATTAAAGTTGAATTTAATGGTGGTATTTCAGAATACTCTGGATTATTGGATATTGCTCTCGCTTCTGGTGATATTGTAAAACCAAGCAATGGGTGGTATCAAAGAGTAGATAAGACAACAGGAGAGCTTATTGGTTCTAAGATGCGTGAAAAGCAAACAAGAGAACCTGAACTATGGGAATCAATCTTTAAGGATACAGACTTTAAAGAGTTTGTGAAGAAATCATACAAGCTGGGATATGCAGATAATATCTCAGAATTAGACTTGACAATAGATGAGGAATAGTGTATAATGGACATTAATACAGAAGAAGATTATCAATCTGATGATTATATGGAAATTTCTATAGATGGGGATGATTATACCTTTGTAGAAGGTCAAGATCAAGAGCAGTGGACTATTAGATTGAAGACAGGTGAATTTAAAGATACCTTTTACCAATATGGTAAGATTAAAGTTCATGAGTCTAAAAATGAAGATCCTATACTTAAATTCTCTTATAAGATATTAGAAGCTGATGGTGACATCGATTCTATATCAGCTGATAGGAAATTCTTAGATCATATCTCAGCTGTTTTAAAACATATATTAGAGGATAGTTTACTAAATGATACAAACAACAATACTGAAGAACTTAATCCAGAATGATGAGTATACTAGACAAGTCATTCCATTTCTAAAAAACGAATATTTCGATTCTTCACATCAATCTTTATTTAAACTTGTAATTGAATTTGTCAATAAATATAACTCACTACCTACAAAAGAAGCCTTTGTTATTGAGCTTGAAGATAATTCAGAAGGTATATCTGATGTAGGTGAGTTTACTGGTATATTAGAATCTGTATTTACACCACTTGATGAGGCAACTGATAAGAAATGGTTACTGGATACTACGGAGAAGTGGTGTCAGGATAGGGCTATTCATATTGCTATAATGGATTCAATAGGAATTATAGATGGTCAATCTAAGGAGTTAACTAAAAATGCAATCCCTGACATATTATCTGACGCTCTTGCCGTTTCCTTTGATAGGAATATTGGTCATGATTATATCGATGCTGCTTCTAGTAGGTATGATTTCTATAATCGAGTCGAGAAGCGCGTACCGTTTGATCTCGACTATTTTAATCAGATTACGAAAGGTGGTCTCCCGAATAAAACATTAAATATCTGTATGGCAGGTACTGGTGTAGGTAAATCCTTATTCATGTGTCATGTAGCTGGTGGGGCATTAATGCAAAATAAGAATGTACTATATATTACTATGGAGATGGCAGAGGAACGTATTGCTGAACGTATTGATGCTAACCTTATGAATGTATCATTAAACGATATTGAGTCTATAGGACAGAAAACTTTTATAAATAAGGTTAAGAAGATATCACAAAAGACTACTGGTAAGTTAATTGTTAAAGAGTATCCTACAGCATCAGCTCATGTAGGTCATTTTAGAGCATTACTTAATGAACTCAAGTTAAAGAAGAACTTTGAGCCCCATATTATCTTTATTGATTATCTTAATATATGTGCATCAAGTCGAATCAAAGGGTTAGGAGGTTCAGTTAATACCTATTCTTATATTAAGTCGATAGCAGAAGAACTACGTGGTTTAGCAGTAGAGTTCGATGTGCCTATCCTATCAGCAACACAAACAACAAGATCAGGGTTCTCTAACTCAGATGTAGGTCTTGAAGATACCTCAGAATCATTCGGTCTTCCAGCAACAGCAGATATGATGTTTGCTTTAATATCAACAGAAGAATTAGCCAACTTAAATCAGTTAATGGTTAAACAATTAAAGAATCGATATGCTGATATAAGTGATAACAAACGATTTGTTATAGGTGTTGATCGATCTAAAATGAGGTTATATGATGTTGAAGCATCAGCTCAAACATTAATAAAGGTAGATCAAGGTACATCTAATTCTCATGTTCCTACACAAAAGACATTAGATACCGCAGGGTTTAAGTTTTAATGAATGAACAAAAAGAATTAAAGCCAGATGAACGAATAAAGATATGTAATGAGTGTGAACACAAAAAAGGTCCTATATGTGGTAAATGTGGTTGTGTCTTAGCTTTTAAGACAAAACTCGCAGGATCACATTGTCCTATAGATAAATGGTAACAAGTACTCAATAATAATAATGAAAGGATATGAAATGAAAGCAGAATATATTGATCACATGGGTGATGATATCTCAGTTGTTAACTCAGCTAGAGTATCATTTAATAAGACATCAGAAGGTGTTGGTATTGATAACTACATTGATCTAGAATCAGAAGATGGGTTATGCACATTATCAGCATTTGTTCCTGTATTGAAAGAAGCTGATAAGAAGCTGATTAACTTCCTTGCGAAACATAATCACTTTACACCATTCACTCATGCTACTGTTACTATGAGAGAAACAGTACCTATCTTTGTAGCACGACAACGATTTAAGCATGTTATTGGATTTACTTATAATGAGGTATCAAGACGATATGTATCTGATGCCCCTGAGTTTCATATACCAGAGAATTGGAGATATAGACCAGAGAATATTAAACAAGGATCTTCTGATACTGAGTATGTTACTACCTTAAAGAGTAATATGGATGATCTATGGAATATTAAGTCATCAGACTCTATTCAGGATAACTATATGACGTATATCATTAAAGCAAAACAGCTGTATACTGAGATGTTATCATCTGGTGTATGTCCAGAACAAGCACGTATGATTCTTCCACAGTCAATGAATACAGAATACTATGTAACAGGATCATTGATGGCATGGGCAAGAGCATATAACTTACGAATTAAACCTACGGCACAATTAGAGATTCGTAAGTTAGCAAAGGAATGGGATAAGGTAATGCTGGCCTTATATCCTGTATCATGGAAAGCATTAACTGAAGGAGATATATGACTATAGAAATAGCATTTATATTATTATTAGTAGCAGCATGTTATTTTTCATGGAAGTGGGGGGAAGAAGAGGGGAGTTTATTAGGGATAGAGGCTGGAGTTTATGCTACACTACATAACCTAGAATCAGGTGGTGTTATTAAAGTAATAAACTATGATGATGGTGGATCTGTCATTAAAGCTATGTCATTTACAGAACTTCATGTAAATGCCAATGGAGATGTAAAAACTATTATTAATCCATTTAAAAGCAAAGAAGAGGGTTCTATATGCGAGGAAAAGAAGTAATTTCAGATTGGACATCAAAAAGATGGCATTCAGCTCATAATTGGCATGCAGGTACCGGTAGGTATATCAAACGACTTTTAGCTAAAAAAAGTCGTAGAGAATGTAAAAAAACACTTGACAATTATGATGTAATGTAGTATAATGTCTATATAGTAATTAAAAGGAGATTAAATCATGGAAAGCTTATATTGGTTTGTTCTTACTATAATGGTAATACCGCTTGCTATAGGTGTTATAGCATTCATATCTTATCAATTTCAGTATCATTGGTCACATCCTAAACACCACTTTAAGTTTGAGAAACATTGGGAGCATATTTCATGGAAAGACTGTGTTCCACACTTAAAACATCATATATGGTGAAATAAGTGAAAATAAATGTTGACAACTACACTCTAATATAGTATACTATAAGTATGGTATTTAGTTTAATTGATATGAAAATTACATTTGACCCTACACTGACATTACAATGGTTTGTTGGTGTAGGGGTCTATAATTTAGTTACTGTAGTAATAGGAGCATTCTAAGATGGTACAGATATTTAAAGTAAATGATTGGATAGCTGCATATGATTTCGAACCTATGCCTGATAGGACGGACGCTTATGTTGCAGGTATTATTACTGAAGTTAAAGAATCTACATACGTTATTAAAGTGAAAAAAGACACTATGTTTCCTGAAGGTTCTAGAACTATTGTAGAAGCACCTAAACAAGATAAGATGTTATGGGACTTTGAAGATAGAATAAGATCCTGGCCGTTTAAGACTGATAATAATGATGAATTAATGAAAAGAGGTTATAATGATGAAGTATGATGTGAAGTTTTGGGTTCTTAATATGTTTTTGCCCTTTCTAATGGGATTAGTATTAATGGCTGTTCTATTGTTTCCTAAACCAGCATGTGCTACACACCCACATGAAGAACCAGAGAGACCTGCACTTAATATAAAGAAATCCTTTGTATCTCTATTATCAACAATGGAGAATGGATTGAGAACTAATAAGATTGATGAAGAACGACTGAGGATGGACTTTGCTGATATCTTAAAGGAAGTTAGATCTAACATTCAAGAAAGTCCTTAGGGACTTTTTTTTTGACTTTTATAATAGTATAAATAAGTATTAATGTACTAATTAATATGAGAACTAGAAATGCACACATTTAAACAACATATCATAGAAGCTAAGAATACCCATATGACTCACATTGAAGATTTAGTACTTGATGGTGGAGTTGAGGGGACTAGAGCTGCTATTAATGCTCTAAGAGCTCTGCGTGATATGTTAGCGGGTACATCATCAGGTTCTCATTCTGTCACAGTTAAGTGGGATGGAGCTCCAGCAGTATTCGCAGGTACTGACCCCACGGATGGGGAATTCTTCGTTGCTAAGAAAGGTATCTTTAATAAGAACCCTAAGGTATACAAATCACATAATGATATTGATAATGATACATCAGGTGACCTATCTGATAAGTTGAAAATAGCATATACAGAACTAAAGAAGATAGGTATCACAGGTGTCATCCAAGGTGATATCATGTTCACTAAACCTGATCTAAAAGCAGAAACTATTGATGGTGAGAAATACATTACTTTTCATCCTAATACTATTGTGTACGCTATACCTAAAAAACAAGCATCTGATGTACTAAATGCTAAGATAGGTGTTGTATGGCATACCTCTTATACAGGTGATACCTTTGAAAATATGACAGCATCATTTGGTGTTAATATCTCTACTCTAAAGAAAGTTAAATCAGTATGGTCTAAGTCAGCTGATCTACCTAATCTAACAGGTATTGCTACACTCTCTAAGAAAGATACAGCTACTGTTACTGAGTTCTTATCTAATGCAGGTACTATATTCAAAAAGATATCTTCCACTATATTAAAAGAAGTATCTAATAATAAAGAAATCAATATGGCGATTAACACCTTTAATAATACAAAGGTTCGTCAAGCAGAGAAAATAATCAATGCAGATCATCATGTCAAAGAGTTGATGACTTGGATACAGAAACGTTATCAGAAAGATATTGATAAATTGAAGAGTGTTAAGGGTAAAGAGAAAAAGACTAAGCAATTAGAAGATGTAATGAAGTTCTTTTCTTCATCTAATAAGAAAGGTTTAACCTTGATGTTTGACCTACAGAATGAGTTAGTAGCAGCTAAAGAAATGTTAATTGCTCAACTATCTCAGGTTCAGAATACAAAGACTTTTGTTAAGACATCAAAGGGCTTTAAGGTAACAGGGGCAGAAGGCTATGTTGCTATTGACAATTTAACAGGTGGTGCAGTTAAGTTAGTTGATAGGATGGAGTTTTCTACTAATAACTTCTCTGCTGATATAATCAAAGGTTGGCAGAAGTAATTTATATAAATATAATATACTACTATAGTAAATATACAGAGGCATAATACACATGAAATACTCATTTAAACAGGTTCAGAACCTATTAGAGAAAGCAAAAGACTATGAGGCTTTTCTAGCCAAAGCCATGAAGAAGTTTAAGATTAAAGATATTGGATCTTTAGATGATAAAGAAACCGCAAAGTTCTTTAATTGGATTGATAAGAATTGGAAAGGTAAGAATGAATCAGTAGAGGTAGTTGATGAAGTAATGTCACTTCAAGGTCGTAGAAAACTTGGTCGTGTTATGAAGAAGAACGCAGTAAAGAACGCCCGTAAACGAAAGATTTCAATGGGTCGTAAGGCATCACTTGACAAGATAAAAGGTAGAGCTAAGAAAGCTGCTATTAAACAAGTTAAGCAATCATTAGCTAAAGGAAAGGATCTTTCTACATTATCTTTTGCTGCTAGAGAAGCACTTGAAAAGAGATTGAAAGCGAAATCAGGTCTGGTTAATAAGTTAGCTAGAAAACTTATACCACAAGTTAAAGCGGCCGAGAAAGACAGACTATCTAATAAAAACAAACCGAAGTAATAAAAATGATTAAGTCGTTTAGAGAATATATAACAGAAGTCAAGGATGAGAATGTAACATTCTCTTTTGGTAGGTTTAATCCACCTACTACAGGACATGAGAAGTTATGTAATGCTGTAGCTAAAGCGGCTAAGGGAGGTAAGTATTTCATATACGCCTCACAATCATCTGACTCTAAAAAGAATCCTTTAGAGTATACTACTAAGATCAAATGGATGCGTAAGATGTATCCTAAACACGCAAGAGCTATTATCCTAGATAAGAAGATCAGGAATGTGTTTGATATCTGTGTGTCTCTGTACGATAAAGGATATCGTAATGTAACTATGGTAGTAGGTTCTGATAGAATACAAGAATTTGAAGCATTAATCTCTAAATATAACTCTAAGACTGCTAGACATGGATTCTATGATTTCAGTAAGATATCAGTAGTATCTGCAGGTGATAGAGATCCAGATGCAGAAGGTGTTGAAGGTATGTCGGCCTCTAAGATGAGAGCTGCTGCTAAATCTAATAACTTTGATCAATTTCAATTAGGTATTCCTAAAGGATTTAAAGATGCTCAAAAGTTATTTAATGATGTGCGTAAAGGTATGGGATTATCTGAATCAAAAAAGTTTAGACGTAATATTAAGTTTAAACCTTTATCAGATCAAAGGGAAATATATATACAAGGAAGGCTTCATGCTGTAGGTGATGTTGTTGAAATTGTTGAAGGAATAGGTGAGATAGAAGTTTTAGGTTCTAACTATGTTATTGTTAAAACCGAATCAGGGAATAAATATCGAAAATGGGTTTCTGATATAATGTCTACCATATCAGAAACTAAATCTGATGGTAAATCAACGTCTAAACCTATTAAAACACTTAATCAATTAACAACATCATTTAAAGGATAATAGTCATGGACGATCATAATAGACGATTGGATAGAATAGAAGAGAAAATAGATAAGGTCGCTGATCTATTAATAGCTTTTGCACGAACCGAAGAAAAGGTTCTTGCACTAGAAGAAGATAAAAGAGATAATCACAGAGTTATAGAAGAAATAGAAGATAAAATAGTAGCATTAGAGATATGTGTAGGTCTTAATACAAGAACTGTTGAATCTGTACATAAAGTAGTTTGGGTTATAATGACAACTTTACTAACTGCTTTTGTTGCATATATATTAACATGGAGTCCTGCAGTTTTAGTTACTAGTTAGCTAACTATATCCTCTCTTTTCCGCATCACTAAGTAATATTATACACTATTATAAAGGAAATGTCAAGAACTAAATTATGATTATAAATGAAGAGAACTTAATATTATATGCAGCTAAACATTATGAAAACTATCATTCGAATAATACAGAGGATTTTTATTCGGATCTGAAACGAACAAAGTATATAAAGACTCTGTTTCGTAGATACTATGAGAATGATGATCTCCAAGAGAGATTGATATTGAATCATATCATAATATTTTGTAATGTATTTGGTGTAGAATGTGGAGCTAATATACTATTCTATAAAATAGATGAAAAGTATTATCCTGTATTAAAATCGTTTCTGATATTCTTAAATTATATAACAGAAACAAGACAAATAACTATACCACTAGATCCATTTGTGGTTAATAAACTAAGAAAGATTTAAAGGATGCTCAAATGAGTCAAACAATAGATATCATATATACATATCGATTCTTAAAGATACTTACTACTCCATGGGATGAAATGGATGCTTTTAAAGAAGGTATCATAGACGAAAAGGGTAAGCAGTTAAAGAAGCTAAGAGAACTTAAAACAATGGATGAGAAAGATGCCTATACCTATTTCCATAGAATGGTATTCAATCTCAAACGTTTACTCAACAAGTTACCTGGTGGGGAAACTAAAATAGCTTCATATGCTTCTGCTCTATTCCTTATTAAAGAAGATAAGAATATAACACCGCTTCAAGCATATGATTATCTTATAGAAGACGTAGCTGCTAATTCTGTAGGATCTGGTAATATTGATTTCACTCCAGCTAAGAAGAAAAGAAAAGTTCAGAAGCGTGATAGTTATAAAGAGTTTACTGTACCATCTGAGGTGTTTCGTAAATTCGATACAGGACGTAACAAGTTTGAGCGTTGGTCAAAGTATCTCAATTTACAAGATGAGAATCAACACGAATTATACAAATACGCTAAGCGTAAACCAAAGAACACCATCATCCTTAGAGATGAAACAACGGGCGCTATTAGATCTATTCGTAGAAGATCTTCTAACGGACACTAAACTAATAATAACACTTGACATTACCTCTATATTATAGTATAATATACATATGAAAAGATATAAAGAAGAAAGAGACGAATGGAGTTCTAAGTTCGAACAAAAACGTAAGAATAAGAACGCAAAGAAAATAAAGAGAACCAAACCTAGAAAATCAGGATCTTGGGAGTAAGTAAAAGTATATATAACTATATCATTAATATATAATTAGGAGTTTTACCTTGAATTTGACTGAGCAATCACTAAAGTTACTTAAAGACTATTATATGAAGGAGTATGAAAAGACTCCAGAAGAAGCATTTAAAAGAACAGCCGATGCATTCTGCAATGATGATTATGAACTAGCAGAACGTATATATTCGTATATACTAAAGAATTGGTTTATGTTCTCATCACCTATCCTATCAAATGCCCCACGAAAAGATGAAAAAGTAAGAGGTCTTCCTATCTCTTGCTTTCTTGGATATGTACCCGATACACTAGAAGGACTTATTGAACACACATCAGAACTGAGATGGTTATCTGTTAAGGGTGGTGGTGTAGGTGGTCATTGGTCTGATGTACGATCCGTATCAGATATAGCACCTGGTCCTATCCCATTCCTCCATACTGTTGACGCAGATATGACTGCATATAAACAAGGTGTAACTCGTAAGGGTTCATATGCAGCCTACATGGATATATCACATCCAGATATCATGGAGTTCATGTCACTAAGAA
>LWDU01040142.1_pt1 | contig 26305 bp, 23 predicted proteins | sample 727161 | NCBI WGS metagenome assembly LWDU01 (sample SAMN04566230, study PRJNA314399) | hydrothermal vent metagenome | isolation source: deep sea hydrothermal plume seawater | place: Mexico: Gulf of California, Guaymas Basin | collected 2004-07-11
AGCTTTGCCGAGGAACGCACGGCGGGCTTATACTCGCCTGCGGTCATTGCATAACAATGTTGATAGATTAATTGACGCTTTTTGGGAGGCATCAACCTTGGAAATAGGAATATCAATTCCCCGGATACCAGACGTTCCGGGTCTGAAACGATTTGTAGAGACGGCGGAAAACCTTGGCTTTGAATCTGTTTTGGCCGGCGACCACATCGTCCTGCCAACAGAGGGCACCAACCAGTACCCCTACACCGCTGACGGGTCCTTTTCCCGGCCATCTAGCGAGCCGTTCTTGGAGACCATGACCTTACTCGGGTTCCTGGCCGCCTGCACCAGCAGGATCAAGCTGGGCAGCACAGTTATCATCCTGCCGTATCGGAACCCGGTGGTGCAGGCCAAGATGTTTGCTTCATTGGATGTACTGACTAATGGCCGCATCATCTGCGGCGTTGGCGTGGGTTGGCTGGAAAAAGAGTTTGAAATCTTAGGGCTCGACTACCATCAACGCGGCGCGATGACCGACGAGTTCTTGGGCATCATGCAGGCGCTTTGGAGTCAACCCAACCCGGAATTCCACGGCAAGTATTACGACATTGATGGCATCCAGTTTGAGCCGAAGCCGGTCCAGCAGCCGGGCATTCCAGTCTGGGTAGGCGGCCACACCAAGGCGGCTCTGCGGCGGACAGCCAGGTACGGCAGTTGCTGGCACACTACCCGACAGACCCCGGAATTCGTGGCGGAAAACCTGCTCTACCTGCGGGAGCGCATTGAGAAAGAAGGCCGTGACCAGTCTGAAGTTACGGTGTCGCTGAAGCGCAGTCTGCATTTCACTGACATGGGAATGGACGAGGGCGGTTACGTGCGCAGCGGAGGGTCATTGGTCGCCAGTACCCAGGAAGTCATCGACGACCTACACGTCTGTCAGGAAGTCGGAATCGACCAATTAACCTACGATTTCCGGGTAGAGAGCGTTTCGGACTGCATCAAGGTCATGGAACACCTTGCCGAGCACGTCCTACCGGTAGCAAGTCGCCTGGGTTAAACACAACTCCATATATTCTGGAATAGAAGAAGCCCGAGTCTGATTAGACCCGGGCTTCTTGTTATTTCCTACTCTGACGTGACGTCTACAGGCCGCTGTCCTTGAACGACTTGGCACGCTTCACCAGTTCTTCATTGGTGTGGGCCATCTGGGCAACCTGCTTGTCAGTAACCTCGCGTTTCACTGACGCCGGCGCTCCGGTGACAAATGACCGATCCGGGACTTGAGTCCCGCCAAGCACCACCGAGTTCGCAGCAACCAGGCAGTTTTCACCCAGCACCACACGGTTCAAAATGGTGCAGTTGTTGCCCAATAGGGAGCCTTTGCGCACTCGATCACAATGGACCACCACTGAATGGCCAACCGATACATGATCTTCAATGGTGAGTCCGTTGCCGTGAATCACAGAACCTTCTTGGATATTCACGTAGTCGCCAATTACTATGGTGTCCGGGCTATCCCCCCGGATGGTTACTCCGGGCCAGATGCTGGCAAACTCGCCTATTTCAACATTGCCGACAACGTAGGCAAACTCACTGACCCATGCGGTGTCGGCCACCTTGGGCGTGATTCCTTCTAGGGTTCGAATCAACTTGGTCCTCCAGNNNNACCGACCGCCTGGCCTCGCGGTCCATGTCGCGGTCTCTGATGGCGTGGCGCTTATCAAACTGGCGTTTGCCCCGTGCCATGCCGAGTTCCACCTTGGCCACGTGGCGTTTGATGTATACACGCAGGGCAACAATCGTAAGACCCTTCTCAGCTGCGGAGGCGGCCATCTTTTGTATCTCGGCCCGGTGTAGCAGCAATTTGCGGTTGCGCTTGGGGTCGTGATTGTAACTGCTGGCCGGGTCGTAGGGTGCAATGTAGGCATTGTTCAGCCACATCTCCCCGTTGGTGGACCGGGCGTAGGCGTCGCTGAGGTCGATCTTTCCGGCTCTGATGGACTTAATCTCAGTGCCCATCAGCTGGATACCGGCCTCGTAGCGCTCTAAAATCTCGAAATTGAAAAAGGCCCGACGGTTTGACGCTACCGGTTGATAATTTTTCTCAGGCGGCTCTTTTTGAGCCGCTTTGTTGTTCGCCGGAGTTGTTGGTATCGATCTCTTTTTCTTAGCCATTGCCGGTCACTGTGCTCTTAAAGCCTAGGTACCCAGGCCGATTTCTTCCCTTAAGATTTCAATCGCCCGGTCAAGATGCACGTCTTCTTCTTCTTCTTCATCCACCGGGTCAAGTATGACATCAGGGGTGATGCCTTCGCCTTCAATCAACAAACCATTGGGAGTGAACCAACGGGCGGTGGTGAAGTTCACCCCAGACCCATCAACCAGCGGCCACAGGTTGGTGACACTACCCTTGCCGAACGTCGTAGTGCCGATGACTGTGGCCCGGTCATTATCGATGATTGCTCCCGTGAATACCTCACTGGCGCTGGCGCTAAATTCGTTCACCAGTACCACCATGGGAATATCCAGGGCTTTGCCCCCGGATTTAACGCCCCAATTGCGACGGTTGCCCTTGGCGTCCACCTGATAGAGCACTAGGCCATCTTCAATGAACTGGCTGGTCACATCAACAACTGATGACACCAATCCGCCCGGATTATTACGGAGGTCAAGGATTATCCCAACGCCTTGGGAGCGTTCAAACCGCTCCAGAGCTTCCTTTAATTCGTCATTCGTTGAGCCAGTGAACCCAGACAAACGCAGGTGCCCTATGCGCCCCACCTGCATCAGCAGATTGACGCTTTCCAGTTGAATTATATCCCGTTTTATCTCGATTGAAACCGGTTCGGCGCTGCTCAAATGACGCAACAGGATGGTGACCACGGTTCCCTTGTCGCCTCGAATCAGCCGGACTACTTCCAAGAGACTGAGACCTCGTATACTCTCGCCGTCCACTTCCAGGATGATATCTCCGGGTCTCACGCCCGCCGCCTCAGCTGGAGTGTCTGGCATTGGAGCCAGGATGGATATCTCTCCGTCACGAAGGCCGACTTCAGCGCCAATGCCACCGAAGAACCCGCGAATGTCCTCTGTTTCCAGAGAATATTGCTCTCGGTCTAGGAACCCTGCATAGGGGTCTCCCAATGCGTTCAACATGCCCCGAATTGCGCCGTCACTGACCACCGATGGGTCCAATTCTGCGCCGTTAATCTGCTCTCGATTTAGAAGCGTCCAAACTTCGGTTAAACGGGCAAACTCAGGGGGAAGCCCTTCAATTTCGTTATTGGCGTTGCTGCCATTACTGCTTCCAGAACAAGCCACCATAACCAAAAGGACTATGGCCAGTAATGCTGCAGCCAAACTGGTGACAGGTAAAAATCTGCGAAACATCGGGGTTCTGATCACGGGTGGTTACTCCTGGCACCGTGGAAAGAACGCTCTCCAACTGAGTAAGAAAGGGCGTTCTGTGGCAATCACATTGAAGGTCTCGATTGTAGCATAGGCCATGTCCTGCCTAGGCCCTAGCCGTTCGCCGTGGAGGCGCTTAACGGGAAACGGCCCCAGGCACGTTGACACCAATTTCGGCAAGCTGCTAGCATGACGAAAACGCTGCTATTTAACCGGTGATTTTAGGCCGTAACAAGAAGGTGCATCTTGGCAGGAATCTCGTCCTTTGGGGCATACGTACCTAGATACCGATTAGGATCTGAATCCGTCGGTTGGGAGTCGGCCGGTCAACGGTCGGTGGCCAACTTTGACGAAGACAGCGTCAGCATGGCTGTGGCTGCCGGTATCGACTGCCTGAATGGCCGAGGCCGCAACCTGATAGACGGGTTATTGTTCGCCACCACCACCCCGCCCTACGCTGAAAAACAGTGCGCCTCGATCATCGCCACAGCCCTGGATCTAAGACGGGACATCTTCACCGCTGATATCACCGATGTACTGCGGGCCGGGACCACAGCCATGAAATCAGCGTTGGATTCAGTTACCGCCGGTTCGGCCAAGAATGTGCTGGTGATCGCCAGCGACAGCCGCCAGGGAGCGCCCAAGGGCGAAGCAGAACGAAATTCAGGCGACGGCGCAGCAGCGTTCATCATCTCCAATGAAGATGTGATAGCCGAGCAAGCCGGATCCTACACCATCACCGAAAACATGATGGACACTTGGCGCAGCGCCGGAGACCAATTCGTCCGTTCCTGGGAAGATCGGTTCGCCATTGAAGAGGGGCTAGAACGTATCCTGGGTGAAGCCGTCTCAGGCTATATGAAAAAAGAGGGGTTGGTCGTCACCGACGTCGCCAAGCTGGCCCTGTATTGCCCTGACGCCCGCCGCCACGGACAATTGGCCGGACATCTGGGTTTCCAACCGGAACAGGTTCAGGATCCGCTCTTTGGCCGGTTGGGAAACACTGGCGTAGCGTTCCCTTTAATGCTGCTCGCATCGGCCCTGGAAGATGGCTCACCGGATCAATTGCTGCTCACCGTGTCCTACGGCGACGGCAGCGATGTTCTGGGATTCAAGACGACAACATCTATTAAAGATGCTGAACATGGTTTGGGTGTGTCCGGTTATCTGGATTCGGGAGTAGTCCTAGACAGTTACGAGACCTATGCCAAGTGGCGAGATGTCTGGCTCACCGACTCGTCATCCAGACGTCCCCAGGCTCAGTCGCCGTCAGTGACTGCACTGTGGCGGGAGAGCGAGCAGAACATCCGATTCCACGGCGGCACCTGCAACCAGTGTGGGTACGTTCAATACCCCGCCCAGAGGGTCTGCGTTGAATGTCAGGCTCTGGACGACTACGCACCGATCAGACTGAGTGACCAACCAGGCACCGTATTCACCTATTCGTTGGACTACCTTGCCGGCACGGTGGACACACCCTTGGCAATCGTGGTGGTGGACTTTGAACCCGGTGGCCGTACCCTCTGCATGATGACCGACCGTGAGGTTGATGAAGTGCAAATTGGGCTTAAAGTGGAGATGAGCTTTCGCAAGCTGCGGGTAGTTAACGGCATCCACAATTACTACTGGAAGGCGATTCCACGACGTAAGGCCAAATAAATTATTTTAGATATAATCGCAATCAGGCGTTTAAGGCACAGGAGAATATCATGAGCGGAATAAAAGACCGAGTTGCTGTTATTGGCATGGGCTGCAGTAAGTTTGGCGAGCGTTGGGACTCCAGTTCCTCAGATCTTCTGGTGGAAGCGGCCCACGAGGCCTTTGCCGACGCTGGCATCGAAGGCAAAGACGTCCAGGCTGCCTGGCTGGGCACTGTTGCCTCGTTCCGAACCGGCCAGCCTTTGGCCGCGGCCCTCAAACTGGATTACATTCCCATCACCCGGGTTGAGAACGCTTGCGCCACAGCCACCGACGCCTTCCGCAACGCCTGTTACGCCGTGGCCGCCGGTATCTACGACATTGTCTTGGCTGTTGGCGTAGAGAAGCTCAAAGACTCCGGTTTCTCAGGATTGGCTGTTGCCGAGGCTGCGGGCGCAGACGTTAACCCGCCCGTGCCACCGCCGTCCCAATTCGCACTTGCCGCCACCCGCTATTTCCATGAGCACGGCATCTCCTATGAAGATGGGAAGATGACCCTGGCCCAGATTGCCTCCAAGAACCACCACAATGGGACCATGAGCCCCAAGGCCCATTTCCAGCGTGAGGTCAGCGTTGAGCAGGTTGCCAACGCCCCGATGGTTGCCTGGCCGCTGGGGCTGTATGACTGCTGCGGTGTCTCCGACGGCGCAGCGGCGGCCATAATCACCACCCCGGAGATCGCCAAGACGTTTCGGGACGACTATGTGCTGGTGAAGGGCCTGGGGCTATCTGTGGGCGCTTACGGAATCATGCGCAGCGACTGGGATTTCACCCATTTCCCGGAAACTGTTCGCGCCAGTCAAGCTGCCTATCAAGAAGCGGGTATCTCTGACCCGCGCAAAGAAATTGACATGGCGATGGTGCACGATTGTTTCACCATCACCGAGTTAATCATCTATGAAGACTTGGGGTTCAGCCCCAAGGGCCGGGCCAGAGAAGATGTGGCTGCGGGCACTTTCACACTGGAAGGCGAGGTGCCGGTAAATACGGACGGCGGCCTGAAGTGCTTTGGCCATCCCATTGGTGCCAGTGGCATTCGAATGATCTACGAGGTCTACAAACAGCTCCAGGGCAAGGCCGGAGGCCGTCAGCTAAAGGACCCAACTCTGGGCCTAACCCACAACCTGGGAGGCCGTCCCGGCTCGTTCACCTGCTCCGTAGCTTTGTTTGGAACCCGCGACTAACCAGCAGCGCTGGGTTTCTACCTTCGGTTCAACAGCTTGGTTTTACGGCACTGGTATTGCTCGTATTGAGTGATATCGGTGCCTTTTCAATTCCCACATAGACCACACACCCTTCAAACCCTTCACACCGAACCCGCCCTACACCCGTCATTCTGAGGCCGCAGCCGAAGAATCTCGTTGCTCTTCAACTGCGCTCCCGAGAACAACGAGGCCCTTCGTTACCTCAAGGTGACAGCTATCCACGGTTTATTCAGATTCAGGTACAGCTCTCGTTTAATGTCTCCTAAACGGCCTACATCAGGTTGTAATTCCGACCTCTGGGCTCAGTATTGGACATAATATAAAATTTTGTTTAAAATCCGACCAATAAGTTGTTGTGCCGGACCATCTCCGGCTGAAATAATCGTGATGACATAAGGTGGGAGCGGGCAGAATGTCATCTAAAATTCAGGTATTCACCACGTGGCTCGTCGTGGAGGTTCCTTGCTAGAAACCAGCGCAGTGCAGGTTATCGCAAGGGGCACTGACGTGGCCTTTGTAATTGACGAAAGCGCCCCATTTGACGTTGTAGCCGCCGAACTACGTGAGCACCTTTCCAAGAAGAGTGGTCTGTGGTCCAAGGGCGACATTACTGTAAATGTGGGGCAACGTATGCTGGCCCGCGATGAACTGGCTCAGGTTAAGTCGATCATTGAGACCCATTCCGGACTGACGGTGACCCGTTTTTGGTGTTCGCCGGAGTCTTTGGGCAGCGGTGACTTCCAGATAGAAGCCAAAGCCGCACCCATGCCTGAACCAGTCCACACTGTAGCCAAACCTGAGGTCAAGCAGGCAGAAGAGCCGATTGCGCACAACCAGATTGTGTTACCTGCGTCCTCCTCCGAAGAAGCACCGTTAACCTCAGCCTCTTCTATAACGGCCATCGAATCGATTATTGAAGGCCTAAAAGCCCGCCACAACAAAAACGGCGTACGCAACCGAAACATCACCGAGGCCTTATTCATCAAGTCCACGTTCCGTTCCGGAGAAACCCTGGAACACGCAGGAGATGTGGTGGTGCTGGCCGATGTGAACCCCGGTGCGGAGATACGTGCCGACGGCGACATTGTCGTGCTGGGCTCCCTCAAGGGTTGGGTGCACGCCGGAGCCTCCGGTGACACCAAGGCCGTAATCATTGCCCTGGAACTGCCCTCGGCACGCTTCCAAATAGCCAAGTATCCGGGTACCGCGCCGGCATCGGCGCGACGCAAATCAAATACGTCTGCTTCCGGCCCCAAGATTGCCTATGTGCGGAGTCGTTCCATCCACGTAGCTCCATACGCGGGCCGGTTTGCTAGATATAACAAAGGAGTACCTTATGACGGGTAAGACCATCGTAATCACGTCAGGCAAGGGCGGGGTGGGGAAGACCACTGCCACCGCCAACATCGGAACTGCTCTGGCAATGCGCGGCAACAGGGTGGTGGTGGTCGACACCGACATCGGCCTCCGTAATCTGGACGTCATCATGGGTCTGGAGAACCGCATAGTCTATGATCTGGTGAACGTCATTGAAGGCGTCTGCAAGCTGAATCAGGCCATGATCAGTGACAAGCATGACTACGAGCTGTACTTGATCCCAGCCGCCCAGACCAGAGACAAAAACTCAATCGAGCCGGAGCAGCTCCGTGAGATGTGCGTCGAACTCGAGAAAGAGTTCGACTATGTCCTCATTGACTGCCCGGCGGGTATTGAACAGGGTTTCAAGAACGCCACTTCAGCCGCCCAAGAGGCAATCATCGTCACTACTCCGGAGGTCTCGGCCATCCGGGACGCAGACCGCATCATTGGTCTGTTGGAGTCGTCAGGTTTGCATAACCCCAAGCTCATCATCAACCGGATTGCTCCGGAGATGGTCAAGCGCGGTGACATGATGGACCAAAAAGACGTTGAAAGCCTACTGGCCGTTGAGGTCATTGGCTTGGTACCCGCCGACGAGCAAACTGTGGTGGCTGCCAACCGGGGTATCCCGGTGGTGCACAACGCCAAGTCATCTGCCGGTGGAGCGTTCATGAGAATCGCCGCCAGGGTCGACGGTGAAGACATCCCATTGATGGACCTGGAACCCAAGAACGGCCTACTATCCCGGTTCAAGGGAATGGTTGGCATGAGCGGGAGGGCTTATTCTCATGCGTGAGATACTACGTTGGCTATTCAATCTAAGCGGTAAAGAATTGGACGAGGCCACTGCGGCCATGTCCAAAGACACGGCCAAACAAAGGCTCAAGTTGGTCCTGATTCAAGACCGGCTGGAGTTGGCGCCGGAAAAGCTGGAGGACATGAAGAAGGAGATTTGGGAAGTGGTCTCCAAGTATATGGTTGTTGACGACGACTTCATGGAATTTGAAGTCCGCCGCGTTGATGACCTGACAGTCTTGGTCTCCAATATTGAAGTCAAAGACCTGTCTGACCTTACTCCAGCACCCACAGGGTAGGTCTATTAGTAGGTTTATCACTCAGTAGTGTTAAAAGGACCGCTGCCAGATGGCAGCGGTCCTTTTTCTATTGCTAAATCCATTGACCCGCAGAATGGCCGAGCCTATGATTGGCTCACCTATAAAAATACGATTTAAAGAGGTTAGGGATTCCCTTGGTGAACTCAAACGAATCCGACGTACTGGTAATTGGCGGCGGCATCTGTGGCGTTGCCACCGCGTTCCATTTGGCCCAGCTAGGCCAACGGGTCACAGTACTGGAAAGAGGCGAGATTGCCAGTGAAGCCTCCGGGGTTAACGCCGGCGGCCTTGGCGGTCTAGGCTGGGGTAACAACCCGGATTTGCAGTCCTACTTGACCGCAGGCAGCTTCGAGATTTTTAAGACACTGCAACTTGATATGGGGTACGACATTGAGTTCATGGCTCCCGGCGGATTGCAGGGAATTCACACCGCAGAGCAATGGGACTGGGTCCGCGACCGGGTGCACAACTATCAGATGCATGGATACCACGCAGAACTACTGACGTCCAGAGAGACCCGCGCAATGGAACCGGAGACATCAGAGTCGCTCCCCGGATTCATGTACCTGCCCAAGCGTGGCAAGGCCAACCCGACTAAAGCTACTATGGCTTTTAGTGATGCTGCCGCCGCTCTTGGTGCCATCATCAAAACCGGACATAATGTTGAGGGAATGACCCAACAGCAGGACGGTTCGTGGCAGGTCCAGACCAACCAGGGAGAATTTAGGGCCAAGACCTTGGTATTAGCTGTGGGTGCCTGGTCCAGGCCAGTGGGCGACATGCTGGGGATCGAAATTCCAATTGCACCCATCAAGGGCCAGATGTGGGCCACCGCGCCGGTGCCGCCAAGCATCTTCCATTTGAGTGGTTCCATGGAATCGCCCTTTGATTGGAGCCAACAGTCACCGGACAACAACTTTCCGCCGGAGATTACCCACCATGGTGACACCCGTGTCACTCGGCACCTCTACGGCGGCCAGTCCAGAAACGGGGAGATCATCTTTGGCGGAGACCGACAACTCGTGGGCTATGACTACACGCCAGACGCCACCGGCATTGAAGTCAACCGCGGCCATGCTTCTGAGATTATCCCGCTGGTGGGTAAATTACCCATTGTCCGCACCTGGGCCGGCATCATGCCTTTCTCGATGGACGGCAAACCGATCATTGGCAAGATTCCCCAGTTCGACAACCTGTTTGTCCTGACTGGTCTGGCATCTTCTGGGTTTGGCCGTGGGCCGATGTCCGGAAAGCTACTGGCTGACTACATCCACACCGGGCATCCGGCGCCCGTATTGTCCGAGGTCGACCCGGCGCGGTGTGTCATCTTTAAGTAGACCTTATTAATCGATCATTTGACAGGAAGTGAATCCTTTGCGTTTGATACTAACCAACTGCAACGTAATCGACTGTGTAAACCCTGAACCAAAGTCCAACGCCACGGTCGTCATTGAAGACAGTCGTATCGTGGACATCCGAGACGGCAGTTCGCCGGCCAGTGCGTCTGATGACCAGATAATCGACTTGGCCGGCTCCTACCTGCTTCCGGGGCTTTGGGATTGTCACGTCCACCCCCAGCATCCCGTTCCAGAGGGCACAACTGTCGCCCAGATCACCGCCGACTTTGGCCAGAACCTGCAAAGAGGGATGGTTGAGTCTGGTGTTACGGCAGTGCGCAGTGGCGGGGCGAATAATTGGATAGATGTAGCATGGCGCAAAGCATTTGAGGGTCCGGGTCCAGACGGGCCTCGGGTCTTTGCTTGCGGTAGCTTTTTGACCACCACAGGTGGCCACTTCTTGACCTCTGGTCACGCTAGAGAGTGTGACGGCCCCTACGGTTACGCAGAGGCCATTCGCGACCAGATGAAGCATGATGTTGACCACATCAAGCTCAATCTCTCCGGTGGCATCATGGGTCCCAGGTGGGACCGGCACACCGAGTCATTCCTCCTTCCTGAAGAGTTGGAGACTGCGTTTGCCTTGTGCCGTCAGCGCAATTTCCCGGTCATGGCCCATGCCACCAATCCATACTCCGTTAAAATGGCTATTAAACTGGGAGCCCGCAGCGTCGAGCACGCCTACATAATGGACGAGGATTGCGTCACGGATTTTGTGAGCAGCGGCACCTGGTACGTGCCTACGCTGGCCATCAGCCAGCTATCTCCCAACCTGGCCACAACTGAGCATGAGAAAGCCTATGCTGCCCGCAAGCAGTTGGCGCCAGACTTGGTAGTGCGGGCCGATGCTGCAGCTGAAGAGCACCGAAGATCATTCCAAAAAGCGTTGTCCGCCGGGGTCAAGATGGCCTTGGGCTCGGATATATCTCCGATGAAAGACTCTGCTTTGCTGGAATTGGGCCTGTGGGTGAAGTGCGGGGCCACGGCATTCCAGGCACTTGTCGCCGCTACCAAGAATGCCGCTGAGATGTGCGGTGTTGGGCCGGAACTAGGCACGGTTGAGCCAGGGAAACTGGCCGATCTGATAGTCGTAGGTGGCAACCCATTGGCCGACATTGAGAACCTTCGAAAGCTGGAATTGGTGTTAAAAGAAGGTCGGATCGTCGCTGATCACCGGTAAACGCCCAAATCAGGGAAAATAATCATTCTTCCAGGAGTATTGCAATGCCTAACGATAAGTTGACCATCGGTAACGTGGAGATAACTTCGCTGTCTGACGGAGTATTGGAGTTTGACCTCTGCAACTTCTTTCCTGACATCCCTGAAGATAATTGGAAAGGGCAAGAACACCATCTAACCGCGTCCAATGGCGTCCGTTTCAACCTGGCGTGCTTCTTAATCAAGTCAGACGGCCACACTATCGCCGTCGACACCGGGCTCGGGCCCAAGCAAACCCCCGAGACACCGTGGGGAGAGTTGTTGGATGACCTGAAGGCCCACGGTTTGCAGCCTGAAGACGTGGATATGGTGGTAATGACCCACGCCCACCGTGATCACGTTGGCTGGAACCTGATTTCAAAAGACGGAAAATATACGCCCACCTTCCCCAACGCCCAATACTATTTGAGCAACACGGACTGGGACGCCTGTCATGACCCGGCATTGATTGAAGACCGGTTTCCAAACGCCCCGGAATGCGTCTGGCCTTTGCAAGATTTAGGGATACTGAATCTAATGGAAGCCGGTCATCAGATTACTTCTGAAGTCAGCACAATCGCCACTCCGGGTCATACTCCGGGTCATATGAGTCTGATGATTTCTTCTCAGGGCGAGAGCGGTCTGGTGTTGGGTGATGTGTTACATAACACGGCGCAGATCGGAAACCCTGATTGGGTATCCCGAGCCGATATTGACCCAGAACAGACACGAATCACGCGTCGAGAGTTATTGGATCGGTTGGAACGGGAGGGTATCCCGGTGGCGGCAGTCCATCTGGCCAGGCCGGGGTTTGGCAGGATCGTTCGAGAGAATGGCCGTCGTTATTGGCAGGCGATTTCTTTGTAAACTCCGGTAAATCCCTGTAAAAATCTTTGGGTATCCTAGTGGGCTAAGAGTTGGACCAGTCGAACCTGCTATAGAGACCATGCTTGGATTGATACTCCCAGGACATGGTCTCATCGTTGACCTTGAAGTTTGAAAGGCCCAGTACGTGTTCGTCTCCGTGGATGACATTTCTGAGGTTGTTGAGGGTAACGAAGCCTTCTTTGTCTGGACCGCGTAATGTTTGCATCTCCAAGAAAAGCCGGTCTGCCGCTCTGATGGTCCTGGTGCGACCATCAATTGTCATTTCCAGTGGAGTCCTAGCAACCGATTCCAGTTCACCATCACGGTAGAACTGGGAGATTATTTCCCAAGGCCCGCCGTTTTTTCCGTTGAAAATCCCCCGGAGTGCATCTTCTTCGCTCGGAGAACTTTGGTCGTCCACAAATAATACGGTCGTCCAATCTCCGTCTGCCATCGACGCCCCTGGGCAATGCAAGAAAATTGCTGCCTTTTGTTCGGATAGGTCCACATCACCGTAAGTGCCTTCATCAAAGGAAACCGCCCAGATGGTGTCACAGAAGTCGTTGGTGGCAGGCTGACGAAAGGAAACGTGGCAGGGGCATAACAAATTACAACTACAGCCCTCAAATAAGTCACCCTTTCCGCTCCACTCTATTGCCATCAGCAACTCCCTAAAAACTAGTTCTTGCTTGGGAAAGCAACAATACAATCCAATGCCAACGCGTGTCTAGAGCAAAAATATAAAGGGGAGCAAGATTTCTCTTGCTCCCCTCTATTTGTTCACAATTTTGTTGGCTCGAACCCCCAGAAGATTGGAGGCCTAGAACATTGTGCTGTCGCTAACCTCACCGCCGCGAATCTTACGCAGACGGTCACGGAAGTTGAACAATGCCTTTTCGTCCGCCTCCTTGTCGAGCCCGTCATTCTTGTTGTCTATGTGGTCGAGTAGCACATCCAACGCTGCGTTCTCCCTAGTTCCGACGGGAATCTTGAAGAAATCAGCATCGAACGTGGGCAATTCACCCGGGCCGAAGTAGCCGGTGGTGTACCTACCGGTGCTCTCATCGTGCAACGTGAACCCTTCAAGGTCATGGGTGCCTTTACCCAGCACCTGGCCGGTCTCGATGTAATACTCCATGACTGCCTTGGCCCCGTACTTGTTGATGGGGCAGACCTTCATGCAGATGGCGCAGCCCTCGTACCGGGACATTACCGGTCGGCAGCGTTTGTAGATCAATTTGTTCTTCTCAACACCACGCCACCAGATCTTTTCGCGCATTAGAGCGCGGCCGGGGCAGCGGTTGACGCACACTTGGCAGACCTGACAGAAAGCGTGGAAGCCATAGTCTTCCGGCTTGTCAAAGATCACCGGGGCATCAGTGGTGATGATTTGCAGTCGGCAGCGTGCTCCGGCGTGGGGAGTAAGTAGCTGGCCGTTGGCTCCAAGTTGGCCCAACCCGGCGGCGACGAACATGGGGATGGTCGCAGCGCTGTGGTTGCTGGGGCCGTGCAACTGGGCGTGGTACCCCAAAGACAGGATGTAATCAACCATCCTCAGTCCCATGGGCGCTTGAATCTCATAGGTTCCGTAGTGACCGTGCTCCGCAGCCATGCTGGGTGCGGTCTGGGTCTCAGCGAAATCTTGTTCCAATGCTATGCAGATGGCATTGGGGTATTTAACGTGGTCTTTCCGGTCTTGGTAAACAAACCGCAGATCGTGGTTGGTGAAACCAATGTCCAAGAAACCCATCTCTACGGATTTGTCACGAATCAGTTGGGTAACGTCATCTCCGGAAGCGGTGCCGGTGGGTTGCAGGTCACCAGTTCGGTTCATCAAAGGGTAGAACTCTTCCATCGTGGCTTGATGCTCATGATGGTAGGCCTGCATGGCGGGTGTTCCCACACTTGGAGCCCATTCAGTGTCTGCACCATGCTCAACCTGCTGGCGAAGCAGAGGATACTCTCTGCTGTAGAAATCAATGTCTTTGCTGACCATTGGGATACCAGGAACGGTTTCCAGTTCCTCAGGGATTGGTATTTCTACGGAATCCATACCGGCTTTTCTGCCGGGGCGAACCACGACGTGACCGACTTTCAACATTGGTTTAACTCCTTTTCAACCTGCGGGGATATGTAACGGGATTTTGACCGACGCGGTGCCTGATGTCAACACTCCCAGGCACGAGTAAGGTGAATTAAGGTGATAAACCAGGGCGGAAAAGATCAAAAAGACCGATCTTGGCCAGATAACCGTTTTTTGGATAAATCGATGCTCGGGGTTTCAGATGGGTTGTTTTCGTTGAGCAATCCCATGTAATAGGTCACATGGTCGCCCAGAACCACCATGGCAAGAGATTGGGCCAATCCACCGCCAGAGACTCCGGTAAACGTCCGGTTCTTAATGCCAAAACCGTTCAGAGTCTCCGCTATTACATCGTATCTTTTACCCAGTTCCGGAGTGGTTTGGTGCGGCCTTAATAAAAGCGCAGTGGTGCGCTGTTTGATCTCTGGGCTAGCGGGGAAACTTTCAACCGAGTTGTGGAACAACTCCGGAAGCACTTCAGCAAAGGCCCAGGACTTTCCATTTTCATTGATCTGAGATTTCCACCTAAGGGCCATTCCAGAGAGACTGCCACCGCCGTAAACGACTGACAGCCCTCCTTGCAGATCCTTGGCCAACTGCTTGGCAGGGTTAGTTTCAGTTGGCACCTCTACCCCAACCTGAGAGACCATAGACTCAGCAGCAGCAACCGCTGCTGCAACGTTAGCGTCAGTGAGGCTGATTGCTCCAATGCTATTCAACAATGAAGACAACAGCATCAGGTTGCACCCTACAGCGCTCCTAGGTTCACCCGGAGCATCCACGGTCATAATCGGGATACCGGCATTCGTGGCTAGTCGGCTCATGGTTCCCCCGCCAACTATAGCCACCATAGATACACCAACTGATTGGGCGTGATTGAACATCGAGATGGTTTCCTCTGTTTCACCGGAGAAACTACACGCAACGACCAATTGCCGAGAATTGGCCGAGATGCCAGGGATGCTGAAATCACGAACCACTCTGATTGACGTACCCGACAAGGGGTCAATCAGGTCAGCGGCCAGATTTCCAGCGATGGCAGAACCACCCATCCCCGCAACAATCACCTCTGTACATTGGCGCCAACCGTCAGGTATGTCAGTATTTTTAGCCTCGCGCCAGGCTTGGTCGCACTGGGCGGGCAGGTCATGGAGGCGACGGTTCAGGCCAGAGGGGTCTAACCTCTCGTAACCTGAAATGTCATCTAAATCAATCATCGCGTTATCCAATGCGTCATGGTCCAATCCCAACCCATATTTCACGTCCAAAACCCGACATTTATTCGGGGAACATCTGGGAAATCAGCCTAACCGAGCTTAATTCGATGGCCGGTGATATCCACACTTGATTAATACAAAACTATACGCCAATTAACCGCTCGGTTTCCGTTGTCAAAGATGCAATTAAGCCGTAAAACTTGATTATTTACCTTGGCAATTAACCTAAGGTAAACCAATAGATCCCATTAATCCCAGAAATTCTCCGGTGAACAAAGGTCATCTATCGTAAAAAAGTTCTGGATTGTTTTTCATAACCAAGACTCTCTGAAACTTGAACACAGAAAGGAGCTTATCGTTTCAGCTATAAGATGGATTCTAACGAAATTCATACAAAGGATACATCGACCTGCGAAATCAATGAATTTCGTCTGCTTTAGAGCCATCACTTACCAATGTGGATATGGGAGGTAAATCCAAGCTTTGCGACAATCAAAATCGCCAATGTATAAAAATGGGGCCTTTTATGAGAATTAGTATCCCGGGACTTGGTGGACGACTCCGCCGGGCCCGTAACGGAACCGGACTTAGCCAAGAGGCAGTGGCTGAACGTATCGGCGTTTCCTGGATGACTGTCCACCGATGGGAGCGTTCACAACGTGCCGTACCCGATTATCTACTAGACAAACTCTGCGATCTCTATGACAAACCCCTCCGCTGGTTTCTCACATTAGAGGAAGGCGATTTGGAACAAGAGAACGGTCCTGCAGATGGTTCCGGAAAGGTATCTGATGGGTCTGGCGCTTATAATCGAAAAGCCGGTATCGGCACTGACGCCGCCGGAAGGGTATACAGACAGATTGCCGATGCACCTTCCAACTACATACCGTTGATAGAGAAAGTTGTGGAAGATATCTTAGACGGACTCAAAGCCAACAAGCGCTAAGAAAGCATCCCTCAACCTGGAACAATTCTATGGCGTGCTGGGGTAACAATTGAAGACAAAAGCCGACGATTTAATCGTCGGCTTTTTTATTGCCCTAAATCCAAATCAAATATTTCTGGCATACAGCAGTAAGCGTTGATGCCCAGCAACCCGATATTCTTGTCTTGGACACCTTAAATACTTACTGTATAGGTGCAGTTAATTTCACCACGCTAACGCGCAAATGAACTTGGTATCTCGACGCGAATCGATTCAAATGTTGAAAAACATGCCATATGGACTGTCGATTGATCGCCGGAAACGAATCATACGTTTGGAAAGATAGCTTGTCCAATGACGCTGTGTGAGAACTCCGGTGAGTTACTAGTGGCCTGAGCAGAGAGATAGCGGGGGATAGTTGCCGATAGGATTAAGGGAAATTCAGCGCATAAGCGAGGAGCAATCATCTTGAGCCCGTTCAAGGGCCGAAGATGCTGCGCCAAACCCGATGCCCTTCCAGAGAAGGGCATCGGGTTTGGCGGTGTAAATAGCGTGTCTGCCGAAGTTCCTAGCGGCCTTTCCAGACCGGCGCGCGTTTTTCGGCAAAGGCTAGAACGCCCTCTTTGGCATCCTCGGTCTCCAGTATCTCGTTGCGCTTTTGTCCGGCGTATTTAACCCGCTCTTCCAGCCCCATATCTGCGCCCTTGATGGAGGCCTCTTTGATGGCGGCGATGGACAACGGGGCGTTGGCCACTATCTTATCCGCGATTTCTTTGGCCTTGGCCATGACGTCTTCCGGCTCAACCACGTAGTTGACCAGCATCAACTGCAAAGCTTTCTCGGCGTTCACGAAATCGCCGGTGAATAGGAACTCAAAGGCGATGTTTCTTGGAACAACCTGGGACAACAACGCTGGGCCGCTGACCGAGGCGATGCCACGTTTGGCCTGGGGCCAGCCGAATTCAGCCTTTGATGACGCAATCCGGATGTCGCTGCCAAGGGCAATCCCGCAGCCCTGGGCCAGGCAGATTCCGTTGATCGCGGCGATAATGGGCTTCCATATTTGGGACTGGACTACGTAAAGGTCTCCAGTGCTATGACCTTCGTTGGCGTGACCGGCGGCCATCGCTACCAGGTCGTGTCCCGTTGAGAATGCCCTGCCAGCACCGGTTACGATGGCGCATCGAACTTCAGCGTTGTTCTGGACGTCTTGAAAGGCGTCCCAGAGTAGTTCGCGCATGGCTGGGTCAATGGCGTTCAGCTTCTCGGGCCGGTTCATCGTGATGTAGGCGATGCCTTCTTTAATCTCGTAAATTACTTCATCTGCCATTTCAGTGCCTCCAATTAATAGCCGTCAGTCCCGATGGAACCGGGACCTTCGGCGGTCAGTCTTTTTGCGGCCGGTCGGGCCGCAGCTATTGTATAGCCCACGGCATGGGTATAAAAGGGTTCGTTTGCCTGGATTTTAGACGGCGGTTTCCACCACCGGTTCTGCCAAGGCCATTGGCGGCGCTGGGCGGGTGGCGGTGCTGATGATCAATGCGGCAATCAGGTTGAGGGTCAGAATCATCCACCAAGATGAAACGTAATTCCCAGTGCTGTCATAGATGTAGCCAACCAACGGCGCTCCCAGACCGGCGCTGATTAACATAACCGGCAACACTATACCCCGGATGCTACCCAAGAAAGCACGACCGAAGTAGGCGGCAAAGATATACGAATGGACGATCATTCCCGCGCCAACAGATAGCCAAAAAATGATGCCAGAGGCGAAGAGAAAGAACTCGTTGCGCCCAATCAGCGCGAATCCCATGGCTAACGCCAACCCGGAGAACGACCCAACGGCGATGATTCGGATTGGCACTCGGTCTGCCATCCACCCGGCGAACAGGGCCATGGTCGCTGCGCCACCGGCGTCACCCGCGAACGAGAACGAAACCAACTGGGCGTCAAATCCGCTTTCGATCCAATAGGGAATCCGGTGAACACTGGTGCCGCCTTGGGCCACGCCAGCCAGGGCAAATGCCAGCAACAGCTTCCACATAGTGGTGGTCCGGAAGGCCTCCCGGACGGTCCATGACCGCTCTTCAGGCGTTGGAGGCACCACGGTAGCCGCTTGGCCGCTTGGGAATTGATTCGTGGGCCTTCCGTCCACCTCCAACCCCATGTCTTCTGGTTGTCTCCTGAGAAATATGGCCGAGAGGGGAATAGACATGGCCATGAATATCACGGCCATTACCACCCAGGTTGTGCGCCAACCCACGCTGCCCAGGAGCATCTGGGTAAACGGCAGGAAGAAGACGCCGCCGATGCCAACACCGCTGACGGCCAAGGCCAGGGCCATGCCGCGTTTGCGTTGGAACCACTTGGCCACGGGGACTGAGGTCATGATGTTTTGTGGCGCGGCCAGTCCGGTCAAGCCCAATACGCCAAAAAGGGCGATTACCTGCCACGGTGTGTCGGCCCGGCTAACGGCCAACAGCGCCACGCCAATGATTGCCCCGGACACCGGAATCATCACCCGGGGGCCGTAGCGGTCCAGAAGACGGCCAACGATAAAGCTAGAAGCTCCGGCAGCAATCCGCCGGTCGGTGACCGCCCAGCCCAATTGGCTGCGGCTCATACCCAGTTCGCCGCCCATGGGTATCGCGAACAGGCCAAAGCTCAGGTTGCCGGTGGCCATGGTGGAGAAATTGACCAGCCACATGACCGCAACAATGACCCATCCGTAGAAGATGCCATCGGGACGGATCAAACCACTGCTGGGAGGCGGACGTTCACCGCTGGAATGCAAACTAAATTATTCGGGAGCCGGTAGGCTTGGTCCCGATGATCCCCGTTTCATCCAGTTGGTCTATCTCGATACCGGTCAGCCCCAGCAGTTCGTTGTAGACCTCTCGGTTGTGTTGTCCTAAGGTTGGTGATGGCCAGCGAACCTGGCCGGGAGTTGCCGACATGCGCCAGGGTATCCCCGGGTATTGCTTGAGTCCCACTTGAGGATGGTCCACTGTGACGAATGTCCCTCGGTCTTTGTAATGGGCGTCGGCCAACAGGTCGGGCCCGCGTAGCACTGGGCCCGCTGGAACTCCCACATTTTGCAGTATTTCAGTTACCGCGTAGGCTTCTTGGCTCGAGGTCCACTCGCCAATGATCCGGTCCAATTCGTCGTGGTTCTCGCGGCGCTTTTCCAGGGTAGCGAATTTGGGGTCGTCGGCTAGACCGGCGATGCCAGTTGCATAGGCCAGGTTCTGCCACCGTTCTTCATTGGTGGCGGCGATGGTCACCCAGCGGTCTTCACCGGCGCAGGGATAGCTGTTGGCAGGAGCATACCAGCCGGAACGGTTTCCCTGGCGTTCTGGCTCCTGTCTGGTCATTTGGTAGGCCAAAACTTCCGGCCCCATCAGGGCAACTGACGACTCCTGCTGCGAAACGTCGATAAACATTCCTTTACCGGTCTTCCGGCGGTGACGCAGTGCGGCCATCAGCACACCGGCGGCGTGGGAGCCGGTGATGGGGTCCCCGTGATTGATGCCCGACTTCATGGGACCCTCGCCCCGGTAGCCGGTCATGTGGGCCATGCCGGAAAGCTGCTCCTGCCCAATACCGTAGCCCAGGTAACCCTTCCATGGGCCGGTATTACCAAATGCCGGCATTGATACATAGATCAAGTCTGGCCTATGTTTTCTTAATTCTTGATAGGTATAGCCCAGCCGTTCTAGGCTCCCCTGTCGGAAGTTCTCAATGACCACGTCACTGATGGAAACCAGGCGTTCAAAGACCCTGCGACCCTCGTCCTTGGTCAATTCTAGGGTAATGCCGTACTTGGACATGTGCAGGCAGTTGAACCAGCCGTTGCGGTTCCAGGGTTCCTCTCCGGGTTCGCCGTCGGGATAGGCGGCAATGCCCCGAGCCGGAGTTACCGGGCCACGGTGCGAGTCATAGACGCTCAGGGACTCCATCTTGATAATTTCAGCGCCCATATCGGCAAACAATTTAGTGCAGTACGGTCCGGCCCAGATGCGGGACAGGTCGAGTACTCGGTAGTTCTTTAGGGGCATATTCTTAGGCGGTGTTTCCATGCGACTAAACCCCCTGACCCTGGGTCAGTACGCCTTGGGTAATTAACTCTGACACCTGTGCTTCTGAGTAGCTGAGCCACGAGTCCAACGCCGATGTTGTGTGTTCACCGAGCAGTGGGGCGCGCTGGAAGACCCAGGCGTCGATACTCTCTTCAGGCATGATCGGCGCTCCCGGGTAGATCAGCTTTCCAGCCACTGGATGGTCTAATTCAACGAAGTAAGCCCGGTCCAAAAGCTGTTCCATCTCCAAGATATCTTTCATGGTGGCGACAAAGCTGAAACCTAGCCCGCTTTCCTGACCTGCCTTGAAGATGTCCACTTTATTGTTTTCAACCAGGAACGGCAGCATGTAAGCGTCTACTTCGTCGGCGTTTTCTAGTCTACCGGCGCGGGAGAGGAACCTGGGGTCGGACAATTCTTCTCGGCCCATGATCCGGGCTACTTCCGGCCACCGGTGGTCCGGCCCGGCGATGATGCCAACGTGACCGTCCAGACAGGGGTAGATTCCCCATGCGGCGCGGCCATAGCCCCGGTTGCCCACGCGGCTGTATTCCTGGCCTGAGTAGCTGTATTGCATCAGGGCATTTTCCAGGATGTTGGTGGCGTACTCGGCGATGGCCAGATCAATCTGTTGGCCCTCGCCCGTTTCTTCGGCGTACATCAAAGCCGCCATGGTGGCGGCGAATGCATTTTGTCCGGCGCCCAACTGGGCCAGAGGCATCCCTTCTTTCAACGGCTCTTGCTCCGGTTCCCCAGTGATATTCATCAACCCACCCAGGGCGTAGAGGTTCAACTCTGCCGCCTTCCAGTCCCTGTACGGTCCGGTCTGGCCAAAGTTGGATATGGATGTCATCACCAGGGCCGGGTTAATTTTATGAAGCTCAGAATACGAAAGGCCAAGGCGGTCCATACCGCCGGGGGCAAAGTTCTCAACCAGGATGTCGGCCTTGGCTGCCAGTTCCAGCAGCACCCGCCGCCCTTCAGAGGACTGCAGGTCTAAAGCAACGCTCTGCTTGGCTGTATTCAGATACAAGAACCAAGCACCGTCTTCTGGGGCGTTGGTTCCGGAGGCGGAATCGGTCTTGCCTGAAGCAAATGGCCCGAGCCATCTGACTCCGTCGCCGCGCTTGGGGTGCTCAATTTTAAGTACGTCTGCACCGAGGCCCGAGAGCAACTTGGTGCAGTATGGTCCGGCTATATAGTGGGTAAGGTCCAAGACCTTGACCCCTTCCAGCAATCCGGGCATTTAATATTCTCCCTTTAATACAAGCAATCCCAGGCGGGGATACCCGCCCAAGAGCCGCTGAGATTGTTGCACTGGGCGTTGGGAATTGCAACCACGCCTCGCTCGATGCCTGGCACCCATGACTCAAAGAGTGACTGGTCTATGGTATTCTTCAGCCCACCTGACACGTGAGCAATATCCCGTAAATAATGGCATCCGGAACCTTTGATTTTAGAGCCGTTGGAGACAACCTTTATGGAACGCCCCATTTTCCACCCGGTGGGCACCCCGGTAGAACGATTAGACACCCCAGCCTTGGTGATTGACCTGGATGTGATGGACCAAAACATCCGGACATTCCAAGGCTATTTTTCGGCCACCTCGGTCAAGGCCAGGCCGGTGGTTACCAGCCATCTTTGCCCCCGGATAGCCCACCGGCAACTGGACGCCGGTGGCACCGTGGGCGGCATCGCTGTGACCACGCTGGGCGAAGCTGAGGTGTTTGCCAACTCAGGTTTCACCGATATCCTCTTGGCCAACCAGGTGGTGACCGTTTCCAAGATCAGGCGACTCTGTGCCTTGGCCGGGCAGACGAGCATAGGTATTGCGGTGGACAACCCGGACAACGCCAAGCAGCTATCAGAGGGCGCAGTTGCCGCAGGGGCCGAGTTACGGGTATTGGTTGAGATAGAAGCCGGAATGGGCCGTTGCGGCGTTACCCCCGGCGCTGATGCCGTGGCCCTGGCTCAGGTGGTTGATGGTCTGCCAGGCCTAAGGTTTACCGGCATAATGGGCTCGGTGCCCGGCCCCAAGGGAGACGATGATCCCTCCGCCCACGAAGCCAAATCCCGCGCCAATTTGCAGGTAATCCTTGATAACAAGGCGGCCACGGAACAGGCTGGCTTGTCAGTCTCCGTGGTCAGCGTCGGCGGCACCCACTGCTACGCCCAGGCAATACAGATGCCGGGTGTGACCGAAATCCGCGCCGGACGTTACCCGCTGATGGACCACCGACTAAAACCGTTCCTACCGGCCCTCGCTCCGGCAGCCAGAATCCTTGCGTCGGTCATATCCCATCCGATAGACGGCATGGCGGTACTGGATGCCGGACACAAAGCCACCGCCCCCGACCAGGGACGCCCAGTTCTTGAAGGAATCGACGGCGGGATAGCCACTCGCTTCAGCGCCGAACACGGCATAGTCGAGTTGGAAGGCGACGCCCAGAGCAAACTTAACCCAGGTGACAAAGTCTGGCTGGTGCCCTACGAACTGGGTGCCACTGTGAATCAATACGATTACTTTAGGGCCTCTAAAAACGGCAAACTGGAAGGTTTCTGGCCCATCTCCGCCCGAGGCAGACTGGCGTAAATCCCCCTGATAGCTGATAGCAAAAACGGAGTTTTTATGAACGAGCATTATCGACCGGAACCCGGAACGCCCATGGAAGACCTGGACACACCTTGTCTGGTAATCGACATGGATGACCTGGATCACAATATGGATGTCATTGCCGACACTTATGAGGGCAAGAGTACCAAACTTAGAGGGCACTCCAAGAACCACAAGACACCGGCCATAGCCCACCGGCAGATACGTCGTGGCGGCACCGTGGGCGGCGTCTGTGCGGCCAAGGTCTCCGAGGCCGAGGTCATGGTCCACGGTGGCATATCCAGCGTGTTCATCACGTCAGAGATTGTGGAGCCCATGAAGATTGAGCGTCTAGCCGCGCTGGCCGACCAGGCCGAGATGCTGGTGGCCTGCGACCAATCGTCCAACGCCAGAGACCTCTCCAAGGCGGCCCAAGCTAGGGGTGTGGAGATTAGCGTGGTAATCGAACTGGAGACCGGGCTGGCCCGCTGTGGTGTGCGAGATACCGACTCCGGCGTCGCCTTGGCCAAAGAAATTTCGGCGCTGCCGGGACTACGGTTCCGCGGCGTCATGAGCCACCAGACGATCCCAGACATGCCAGACCGCGAAGACCGAGCAGTAGAGGCAGCCCGAACCATCAAGGGCGTGATTGACCTTAAAAATGCCATTGAAGGCGAGGGTATCCTCATCGATATCGTCTCCACCGGAGAGACCTGGAGCTATGACGTTGCGGCTGATATTCCGGGCGTTACGGAGATTCAAGGTGGCAGCTATCTGATGATGGAGACCCACTACAGCTACATGACCGAGTTCCATTACGCGGGGAAGATTCTAACCACCATCATCAGCACACCCAGGCCTGGAGTTGCCATTGGCGACGCCGGTGTACGCGCCGTGAGCAGCCTCTCCGGCATGCCCACCGTGTTTGAACGGCCCGGTGTCACCGTGGCGGCGCTGGACAGTGACCACGCCGTATTCAAGCTTGAATCCGGAGCCAGCCTGAAAGTTGGCGACCAAGTTCTGCTAATACCGGCCCAACAAGACGCCATGGTCAGCCGCTGGGACCGATTCATCGGCCTACGCAAAGGCAAAGTGGAAGTGGTCTGGGACATCACAGCCCGAGGTTGTCATAATTAGCTGACGGCTGTCAGCTAATAGCCGTCAGCTTGTTGGTTGTGAGCGGGCTATCCGCTAACAATCGGCGGCAGATAATAAAAAAGACCCGGCGTAAAACGCCGGGTCTTTTCGTTTTTCCTGAATGCTGAGAGCTGTCAGCTACTCTGGTACTGGACCAAACTCTGACGTGCTCATGAGATGGGTGTTCTGGGCTACCAGCAGGCCACGGACTCGGGGAACGTACGTGCCGTTCCATTCCGGGTCGGCATTGACGGCTTCTTTGCCCTCTTTCAAATGCTTCAGGTCCCTGTAAGCCCAGATGTGTGTCACTTGGTTAAGATCTCCAACATCGCTGTAGAACCAGCCTGCCAGGTTGATCCCTTGGCGCTTCCGGATCGGGAGAGCTACTTCTTCGGCCGCGGCCATGTACGCGGGGATGCCGCCGGGCTTGAAGGTATAGGTACGATAATCAAATACCATATTGTTCTTGCGGTCGAACTCCGCCGTGCCTTCGTCCGGGACATCTCCATTGACCGGATAGATGGGCGCAAAGCTGGAGGCGTTCATCTGCGAAGTCTTCTGGGACTCCACTAAGCCTCTAGTCCTGGGCAGGTACTTGCCGGTCCAATCAGGGTCGGTGTGGAACGCGTGTTTAGCCTCGGCCATGTGTTTGTCGTCTTCGTAGCCCCAAATGTGGACCACCTGGTTCAACGAGCCAACCTCGCTGTAGTACCACCCGGCGAGCCTGATGCCGTAACGTTGTCTGATGGGCAGGCTGAGTTCCTTCACACCGGCCCGGTAGTCGGCCGTTGCGCCTGGTTTCAGTGTGTAGACCCGGTAGTCGTAAATCATCTTCTCTCCCCTAAATTAGTTCAATCAAAACCACTGCCAAAAACGAGGGTGGGGCTATTTAACCCGTGTGTTCCAGAACAAACTCCCCGATCTTGCCAATGGCTTTCCGGGCCTCTGGCAGTATGGGGGCGTAATGATGCCAAACGTGGGGCATATCATCCCACACTTCCATCTCCACAGAGACCCCCACTTTTTCGGCCCGTTCTTTCAGCATGGTGGAGTCGTCCAGCAGTACTTCAATTCCGCCCACCTGGAGTAGCAGAGGAGGGAGACCAGTGAGGTCGGCGTGGATGGGCGATGCCAATGGTGCTTGTGGGTCCTTGCCGTCCAGGTACACCGCGGCGATCTTGAGCAATCTTTCTTTGGAAACAGAAGGGTCGGACTCGGCGTTGGTGGTCATGGACTTTCCAGTGGATTCCATGTCGTTCCAGGGCGAGATGCAGACACCGGCTGCAGGCATGGGTTCTCCCACACCGCGCAAAGCGACTAGAGCAGCGACCACTAGACCGCCGCCAGCGGAGTCACCGCCAATGACAATGTTCTTCGGCGCGATGCCCTTGGCCAGCAACCATTGGTAGGCAGAGACCGAGTCTTCAACCGGTGCCGGGAACGGTATCTCCGGGGCCAGCCGGTAGTCCAAAGCCAGCACCTGCGCCTTGGCGGCCCGGGCCAGGTGGGCCAGCATCACGCGGTGGGTGCGGGTCGAGCCAAAGAGGTAACCGCCGCCATGCAGATAGAGCACAACGCGGTGGTCTTCAGACTCTGGGGCGCTGACCCATTCGGCAGGTATTCCGTTTACGCCAACCCGCACGGTCTCAATATCATCATCTAGGGGAAGCACCGACATTATCCGCTCGTAGGACAAGCGGTCATCATCAGTGGTCTTCCTGACTTCTTGTGACCGGACTCGAATCATATCAAGTACGGCATTTAGTTCTTGGCTGGGGGCCATGGCGCGCCTCCTAAGAGCACTTTAGCTGGAGTGCGTTCACTGGGTTCGGCCATGATAGTTGCCCAGGTACCAACTCGCAAGGGGGGCGAGGTTATGCAGGCATTTGATGCACCCCCACTCATCCTGAGCCAGTCGAAGGATGCGCATCAGTTATGCTCTACCCGACCCCCGTCATTCCTGCTAAGGCAGGAATCCACTGCGCCCAGGAAAAACCTGATTGGTGGGGGCATGTTAGCTCAGAAGTTTCTTCAATGCGCGGGCGC
>LWDU01032590.1_pt1 | contig 26274 bp, 19 predicted proteins | sample 727161 | NCBI WGS metagenome assembly LWDU01 (sample SAMN04566230, study PRJNA314399) | hydrothermal vent metagenome | isolation source: deep sea hydrothermal plume seawater | place: Mexico: Gulf of California, Guaymas Basin | collected 2004-07-11
TCCCGCCAGGGATACTTTACAACTTTCGCTCACGCTACTATTGCGCTATCGGTCTCGGTTTGTATTTAGGGTTGGGAGTTAGTACCTCCCGCATTCACGCGCAATATCCAATGCACGCTACTCTTGGTTCCTGAAAATCATCTTTCACTGCGTCTTCTACGGGGCTATCACCCTCTATGGCGCCGGTGTTCCACACGAAATTCGAATAACAGTGTTAAGATGTAAACAGGCCACTCCACATTTCAATTGACTCTCATCAACAGATTCGGATTGCCCTATGGGGTGTTCGATCGCCTTTACTAACCCCATCTCTTTTGATTTCTTTTCCTGCCCCTACTAAGATGTTTCAATTCGGGGCGTTCCCCATCCTTATCGGATTGAACCACAAGGGTTCGGGAAGTCCCATTCGGTAATCTTCGGATCAAAGGCTCCATGCGCCTCCCCGAAGCATATCGCTGCTTGGCACGACCGTCTTCGGCAACCGAGCCTAGTCATCCACCAGGTGGCGTAGTAACTGCTTGTAGCCGTCGGCTTCAACATTCGTCCGGGTTTGCGTATGATCTGACAATCATTGGTGCATATTAGCCTCACTGTGGGAGACTGACACCTATGCCAACTTCCCCGGTCTTAATTTTCAAGATCGAGTGCACTAATGCCCTCATATCGTTGTGACTAAAATAAAATAGTCAGATACAAGGATTTGTTGTCAGAAAAAGGGGGTATATAATACTGCGTAAGAATTAGGCAAGAGCGCCTATTATTTTGACATAGTTTAATAAAAAAACAACATATATTTACAATTCAAAGTCAAGGATATTCAAGGCTTCATTTTTTGTATTTGTTTAAGGTGATAACCTATCCGTTTGCCAAGTCGTTCCATGTTTAGTATAAACAAAACGATCATGCATTCGATCTCTTCTTCCTTGCCAAAATTCTACTTTACGATGCTCTAACCGGTACCCTCCCCAGTAATCAGGACATGGTATTTCTTTACCTTTATATTTTTTTTCGATATCAATAAATCGTTCTTCTAATTCTATTCTATTTTTTAAAATATCACTTTGTTTTGAAGCTAAAACTGAGATTTGACTTAAACGCGGTCTGCTGTTAAAATATTTTTTAGATTTATCTCTGGAAATTTTTCTTATTTTGCCTCTAATACGAATTTGCCTCTCTAATTGATTCCAGTGGAACGTTAATGACCCATATGGATTTTGTTCAATTTGGTTACCTTTTTCACTGTTATAATTAGTATAAAAAACAAATCCATTTTCATCATAATCTTTGAGCAAAACAACTCGACTTGATGGTTCACCTTTTTTACTCGAAGTAGCCAAAGTCATTGCGTTGACTTCAATATTGTCCAAATTCTCAACTTTTTCAAACCAATCTCTAAACATATCTGTAGGAGATTCTAATAAATCATTGCGATTTAATTCAGCAATATCGTATTGCTTACGCATATCGTTAAGATTTACCATGTGTTACAATTAGAGCACAAAGTTATTGTTTAATAAAAGATAGCTCGGTTTTATTTTTTGCTATCTTTACGGTTTGAACGGTTATTATTTTTTCTTCCGCCCTGATAATTCGTCTTTTGCCCATCTTTACGGCCGCCTGAAGACTTAGGTTTTCCAGCTCCAAAAGATTTAGGATTTCCTTTTTGAGAATATTTGGATTGTCCACCACCTCTATATCCGCCAGAGCTAGGTCTTCCACCACCGTTTGATTGTCCACCGCCTCTATATCCGCCAGAGTTGGATCTTCCACCACCGTTTGATTGTCCACCGCCTCTATATCCACCAGAGCTAGGTCTTCCACCACCTCTATATCCGCCAGAGTTGGATATTCCACCATCTGACTCTGAACCTCCATAATTTGGTTGTTTTCTTCTTCTAGGTCGGTCTTCTTCTCTAGGAAATCTTCTGTTTCCACCGGAATTATTATTTTTTCCACCGAATTTATTTCTTGGTTTATTTTTCCTAAAGAAAGAAGCTTTCTCAATATCGGAATTTACTTTATTCATCGAGGAATTATTTCCTGAGTTTCGGTTATTTCTTTGTGGAGAGGACGAACGACTGCCTCCAGAGTTGGATCCTCCACCTCTTGAACGATTTCTTCCTCTTCCACCACCACCTGAACTTCCCATTCCTTTTGGTCTGTTAGGGGCAGTATATGGAATTGCATCAGGTATTTTATCAAAATCGGGTGAAGTGAAACTTATTCTAATTCCGACTTGTCTTTGTACTTTATTATATTCATTTTTTTGAGGTTTTTGTACGAATGAAATTACTGAACCATGAGCGCCAGCTCGAGCAGTTCTACCACTACGATGTTTGTATGCTTTCCCATTTTCAGGAGGATCATAGTGAATTACACATTGCACACCTTCAACATCAATACCTCTTGCAGCAACATCTGTTGCAACAAGTGCCATACAGTCACCATAGACAAATCTCTCCATGGCCTTATCTCTTTGATTTTGACTTAGTCCACCATGGATCACGGCTACGTTCAAATTTTCTTCTCTTAATTCTTTTCCAACACGATCTACGCCTCGTCTAGTACGGCAAAAAATCATGCTTCGACCACCTTTTTTCACAGCATTACTTGCTAATTTGGACTTTCTAGTATTAGGAAGTAACCAAAAGAAATGTTTCATGGTATCCATTGAAATTTCTTTAGGTCCAACTTCAATTTTGACTGGTCTCTCTTGATATTTTCGGACTAAAGTGGCTACTTCATCATCCAGTGTAGCACTAAATAGAACAGTTTGTCGATTTTTATCGCAATTATCAAGAATATAACAAACTGGATCAATGAATCCCATATCTGCCATTCGGTCGGCTTCATCCAATACAACGGCCTGAACGTCATCCAAATGAATGGTTCCATTTTCCATTAAATCTATAAGTCGTCCAGGACATGCAACAACAATATCCACGCCTTTCTGAAGTCTTTGACGTTGCTTTACGTATGAAGTTCCACCATAAATGGCCATTACATTTCTATCCACTTCTTTAGCTAAAGGAGTTAAAACAGTACATATTTGTTCAGCCAATTCTCGAGTTGGTGTTACAATTAAAACAGTAGGATAGTGTGGATGTGCTTGCTTACAGTTTGTAACAAGTGGTAAACCAAAAGCTAGAGTTTTCCCTGAACCAGTAGGTGCACGACAACAAACGTCCTTTCCACTAAGTATGTCTGGTAATACTTTGGCTTGAACCTCAAATGGTTCAGTAATGCCTTGTTCTTTCAGGACATTAACAATTGATGGCGCTATGCCGAGTTCCTCAAAACTCAAAATATACGACCTCCTGAAAAGATTACCATATTTTGCGACGAAGCGGTCTCTATATTAAAACGGACATAAGAGCTCAAAACCGGCTATGAACCAATCTGATAATCCCAGACGTTGTTAAAAAATAGCAAATAATTACAAATAAAAAAAGGGGTTCGAAGGCATTATTCGTCACGAATCGAATCAAAACTCCAATTGAAATGGTTGAAATCCATATACGCAAACTTTTGACATATTCTGGCTTATTATCCATTTTGAGAAACCCAATCTTGTAGAATAGCGGAATCATAATTAGCATCGAAATTAGAAATGGAATGAGTATTTCTAAGAAACTAGAGTCTGAATTATGAGTCTCAGTTCCTTGACTTATGAAAACTAGAAGAAGTACAAAATCTCCGATGAACAACTTAGGATTCACAGTTGCCCGTGAATCCTTTCAGTTATAACCTTTTCACTTTACATTAACAAAGCAGATCCATTAATGCCTCCGGTTACATCAAATTGTCAGCGTGATTTGATTCTAATTACAGAAAAAGTTATTGGTTAAAAAATTGTAAGATAACTATATGCGCATTCCATAGTGAGTGCAAAATTATTGAAGGCCATAGACTATTTGTTCTAATTCGTAAATATCCGTAAACAAGGCCTGCCCAAAAGGCATTCAATACCGTTAAGACATAAAGCGGATGCACCAAAGCAAAAAATATTGCAGATATGAAAATAGAAGTCCATTTACCATATGCCTCTCCAGCCAAATCCAAGACAAAACCTCTAAACATTAATTCTTCTAGAATTGGAATAAATACAGCAATACATAGAATTGTAGCAACTAGTGAAAAATATCCTTCTGAAAAAAATCCATCGAGAGATAATCTAGTAATCATACCGTAAGAATTTACTGCATAAAAACCAGTAAAAATTATTAGTAAATAACCTCCAATAAAATCAAATAAAAGAGCCTTAGATGTGATAACTACACTATCTTTATTATTTGGAATTCGGAATAGATGTTTAACTATATAGGGATCATAATCGGCCAACATATCTGAATTTATTGGTAAATTTCGATTATTAGTACAATGTGAATAGATTCTTATTATGATAAAGTAAGACAATAGTAAACTACACACTCTACTTAGATTAATTGCATCATCCATTGAAAACCAAAAACTGAACCATATCATGAAAGGCCAGCTTACGATGTCCCACATTATAATCCAAATCAATAAAGGCACTAGAAGTAAAAACATCCAAAGTCTTAGTTTGTATAAACTTTTCGAATTAAAACTGAATTTACTAATCTTATCTCCGGCTGAAATAAAAGGCCCCCGTACTGCATTTTTTGCAATTCTCCATTCATCAAATTGTTCAGTATAATTATTCAGAGTTAAATCTTCTTCTTCCGTTTTATGTTCTTCAAGTTCAACTTCAGTTTCATCTGGTTCGATTTCAACATCATTTTCTTCAATTTTAGTTTCCAAATCCTTTGACTGACTCGTAAATCCATAATTTCCAAAATCATCTAATATTTGGGAAAACCAAGTTTTGTCATTTCCGTATGCTTCAAGACTTTTGTATATAATAAAACCAGTAAATATCCAAAGAATAAATGACCATAAAGGAGGAAAGAGTAATGAATAAAATAATAAGATAAGCAAATAACCTATTATTATGAGGGCAAGCGAATCACCAATGAAATTTTTGAGTTCAAAACCTTCTTTTTTGACATGTTCAACAAGTGTATCGGTTGGGCTTTTTCCAAGCTTTTCCGTATCTTCTATGATTTCCTCAGATTTCACTTTCTTTTGAGCCATGCTGCGTTTATCCAAAAGGTGCGTAGGATATTAACTTAACTGAAATAAGAATCTTTATATGTAATCATAACTTCTTAGTTTGTATGTTGCCAGACTCTCGAGATTCTAGAATAACTGAAGGGCCTCGTTTACCTAGTCCCCCTCAACCTAGACGAAGAGGATCATTAGAATTTTATGAATGGATATTATTAATTCTACTTTTAGGATCGCTTGGTTTAGCTGTTGCAACTAGTTATACTTTAGATCCAGATAATGTAGGAATCAAAGAAGATGTGGATTTTGTTGAAGCATGGACATTACCTATATTCTTTTTCTTAGTATTAGTTATGTTCGATTATTTTGCAAGTAAAAGATATGGGGATTTCAATAAAGAAATATTGGCGCAATGGAAAGAAGATAAAATTCAATTTATGAAGATGTTTACAGAAGATGCTCGTCGAAAATATGATAAAAATAATGATGACAAGATCTCGAATGAAGAATTAAAAAATAATGATTGAGTAAGCTATGGCAGTTGATCACAATTCGTCACGTTCTAACAAAGGTATTGTAGGAGGAGGAGGTTCAGGAGAAGATATTGGAGATGGTTCAGCCAAATCAGGAGCTCAAGATCACAATACTACGCGTTCCAATAGAGCTAACATTCATGGGGGTGGTGGTGGCAGTACACAAGGTCTTGGTTCTACATTAGGTATAATTAAATCAGGAATTAGTTTAGTTTCTGTTATTATTTTAATTGCAGCTAGTGCCGATGTTTACAAGATGTATGATGATCACATCACTATAAATTTAGAAGATCATATTACCGATGCCACATTTCAATTAACCGGAGATAGAAATTCCATAATTGGAGAAATTGCTTTTGACATTCCAAAAATGGGTTATTTTGATAAAAGTATTGATGTTTTAATCCATCTTAAGATTTTGGAATCAGACCCAACCACAAAAGATGATTTTACTTTTGAATATAATTTAGGAAGTGGTGAAAAAACATATGATGAGTTTAGATTAGATAATTTAGATCCCGTAACTAAAGATAAGATAGACAACGGATATCCTTTGGATATAGAATATACAGTCACAATCACCATAATTTATCTTGGTGTTGAATTAGGCCCTACCACTTCAGAAATAGGAACTAAAGTCACTACAATGCAAACAGCTTAATTCAATAAATTGATAGTATCAATAGCCTTTCGAGTTTCTTTTACATCATGAACTCTTACTAAGTCTACACCAGCCGTAGCTCCAATCATTGCAGCAGATAAACTACCGGCTAAACGATCACTATCTTCACCAGCCATCATCCCAATGAATGATTTTCGACTTGCACCTAGCAATACCCCGCCAGCCATTCCTTTGAATTTATCCAAATTACCTAAAATCTCTAAATTATGTTTTAAATTCTTACCAAAACCAATTCCAGGATCAACAATCACGTTAGAACGTTTGATTCCGGCCATTTCAGCAGCGTTTATTCGTTTGCCAAGCCAATTCTTAATGTCTTGCACCGTATCGCCATATTGAGGGTTCTTTTGCATGTTTTCAGGAGTTCCTTGCATATGCATCATAATTACCGGAATCTGCATCTCTGCTACAGCTTGAACCATGTCAGTGTTACGTAGCCCTCCAATATCATTTACAACACAAGCTCCAGCCTCTACAGCTTTCTTTGCAACTTCCGCTTTTTGAGTATCTATAGAAATTGGGATGTCAGAGATGCTTTTGATAAATTCAATTGCCGGAATTACTCTTTCTAATTCTTCTTTGATATCTACAGGTTTAGAGCCAGGTCTAGTCGATTCTCCCCCGATATCGATTATCTCAGCACCTTCAGCAATCATTTCGTTTATTCTTTTTTGAGTACTCACGGAATCAAAATGCCAACCGCCATCGTAAAAACTATCTGGAGTAACATTCAGAATCCCCATTACATGGGAATTACCATCAAGTTTCAGTTTACCTAACGAAAGGCTCATTCACGAATTACAAATTGTGATTGGCACATTGGACAACCAATCTGAATTGGCCTTTGTGTAGTTGTAACTGAAATCAAGCCATTACAGGTAGGGCAATTTAATTCTAAAGGGCCAGGAGTTATATCTTCAAACATATCCTCGACGTCACCATCTCCACCACCTCTCATTCGGTTAAGACCCATTACTCCACCAACTAATCCTATAATTGCAACTGTAGCAGCACCTATCAATGTTATTTGAGAGTATTCTCCTTCTATTACATCTAATGTATCGCCGTATTCATCACCTTTAGTAACCTGTACATCTACTTGCCATTCATGAGTTCCACCTCTGTCATCAGTCACTGTTAGAATTGCAACGTATAGTCCCGGTTCATTGTAAGTTCTCTTAAAATTTGATTTATACTTATCTCCAAGAAGGTTGATTTCGATTCCACTACTATCTTTAATCAACCATTCATATTTTACTATTACTCCATCAGGGTCCATTGATTGACTGCCGTCATAAGTGATTTCATCACCAGTCTTGGCACTACTCAATAGATCTGTAAAAATGCCGTTTGTTGCCACAATTCCAGCTTTAGCCACTGCTACAGGCATAATATTCTCAGCTCTGGAGACACTGATTATGACTGGATTAGACCAAGAACTGACCAGAGTAATGTCATTTATGTCGTTCTCCATTTCACGAGCCATCATCTTCGCCGTGTAAGTCACTTCATTAGAAGTCTCGGGTAGTGAGTAGTTGTAACCGTTAGTGGTCACCACACTGTCCTTGACCTCCAGTAATTGTAATCCATCTCTGGAGTACGACTGATAATCATTAGTATCAGGATTGTTATCATCTTCACCTTCGTACCAATTACGGGTTTCATGCACCAGTTTGAAGATACGAATAGCTCCAAAATCATCTCGTAGAACTTCTTCTCCTCTATCGTACTGTAATTCCCCACCATCAGATCCTTCGAAGAAAGCGTCTCGGTAAAGCCGTACTATTTCCCCTTCTGCAACCCAATCAGAATAGACTCCATCACCGAAGTCGAAACGATATTCAAGAAGTTTGCAGGCACCATATTTGTATGATGGCACCCACTTTTCTTGTGATTCAGACCAAACAGTAGAGATACCAGTAATAATAATGTCGGGGTCATAGGACTCGCACACATCAAAAGTGACGGAATCGCCTTCCACGATATCTATATGTGACAGACTGCTGTCATCTTCGTACCAATTCTTATCCTCCCAATCATCAGCCCCAACATCCAAAATGAACTCATTTCCTGTGGCTGAATTTCCAGCCCTCAACATAGCAATAGGCTGCGAATTAGTTTTTACAATAACATTGATAGTTATTTCATCAGATTCTTTCCGCCTTTCATCTCTTGACATAACAATGATTTCTTTTTCTCCAGCCGTGGAGTAACTAATATCTTGAGTAAATTTGCTTAACCAAGAAGTCCATCCATCATCGAAATAAAAGCGATATTGTAAATCTGCAAAATTCCCATTATCATCTTCATCTGATAGATTATCAGCTTCTCCATTAGTGGTTTCATTATCATACGAAGCTCCAGCATCAATACGGACATATTCATCAACCCAAAGGCTTTCTTTATTTTTTGACAATACAGTAGTTGGTTTATCGTTAGGAATTTCTTCAATTTCTATAGTGGTATAATCTTTATTATTTCCAAAACGTGCTTCTTGCCTTGGTGAGTTTCCATCTTCAGCTGAACCATAAATTTCATGATATCCCGGAGATGTTGATTGACCATACCAAGTAACTTCAAAAGAGGCAGTTTCACCTTTTGAGAGTGTCTTACATCCGGAGCGTTGGTCAGGTTCAGTTGCATCACATTCAAATGTAGTAATATATTTCCCACCAGCATCCGGATCGCCATCATAAACCACTACACGCCATTTACTAATATCCGCATTTCCAAGGTTTGAAACACTTAGGTTAATTATAATGTTTTGATCTTCATCAGGAGTTTCAGGTAGATAACTAATGTCGCTTCCATCAATAGCTAAATCAGGTGTTTCAGTATCTCCTACTGTGCTAAATAACCACAAGTAAGCATTACTTCCAACGACCATTTCCATTGCCCCTTCATTATCAACATTCCCAATTGCAATTCCACCATAGTGTCCTGCTTTACTGGAAAGCGAACCTGTTTTAGCTTCAAAAGCTGTAGGGTCAATACCGTCATAAATGAATAATTGGCCGCCTGAGTTTGCAAAGATTAATTCAGGTTCTCCGTCACTATCAAAATCGTCAGTAGCAACACCCCATACTGAATCAGTATCTAAAATTTTAGAAAATTCTTCAGCGTGAGTAGTTCCATCATAAATAAGTATTTTAGGTTTATCATCTCCTAATTTACCAGTTCCAACTATGATTTCTTCCTGCCCATCATCATTAACATCACCAACAGCAATTCCGTAAACATCGAATCGATTAGGGTGCATAATTGATCCATCTAATGCATAACTATCTCCACTTCGCTGATATACACGTACTTCTCCACCATTTCCACTGCCCGAATCGCGACTATCTCCACCAGTTCCGATGACGAGTTCATTAGTCCCATCATCATCGGGATCACCACTTGAAATACCTCCTACAATTTCCCCAAAATTTCCATAATTCCATTCTTGTGAATAGCTTGAACCACCATATCCCCAAACTTTCAGATCACCATGAAGTTCGGTAGTTCCTGATGTTGCTGAGATGATTTTGATGTAACCTGTGGCAATTCCGATTTCAGGATACGTTGTTCCATCCAGTTCTGAAATTGTTAGACCAAACGCAGCATCAATATCATCGCTACGAAAGACCTGTTCAAAATCATCACCATCTTTATCGAAAATGTATAGATATCCTTCACCTCCAATACCATCTTCACCTTTAGGTTCACTAGGATTTCCAGTTATAATTACAATTTCATTAGCTCCATCATTGTCTAGATCATCTACGGCAATTCCCATTGGAATTTTATCTAATACAGGACTTACCCAATCAGTCTCATATGTTTCTCCATCAAAGGCATATACTTTACCCGAACCAGATCCTACTAAAATTTCTAAAGCATCATCATCATCAATGTTAGCCATAGCAACACCATAGTTGCTTCCTCCTTCAAGCGTGTAAACGAGTTGGTTTGCATTATTTTCCCCATCCGATTTCCAAGCTAATTCATGGTTAGATTGCGAGGTCAATTCCCAAGCCACAACCATTCCCAAATCACTTCCATGAACTATCCAAGGATTATCATGGCCATTCATTGAAATTGTGAGACCTGCAGCATCATTCATTACGTAACCACTATTCCATTCTTGATAAGTTGTTAAAGAAGATCCAACTAATCCCATAACTCTAATATTTCCACTACCGTCTGCTACGACGAATTCTTCATTAGCATCACCAAACAAGTTTGCATTAGCCAGCCCATAACCACTATTGATATCACTATCTTCTATTCTGTTATCTCGGTCACCGTCAACAAAGACAGTTAATTTACTTTGTTGAGGAACAATTAATTCATCAATATCATTACCATCTAAATCTGCAGATAATAGACTATAACAAAGACTATCTTCTCCACTATTTCCATCCATGTCGTATTTCCATTGTAATTCTTGAGTTACACCATCAAAGACAGCAATCCATCCTTGCTTACTTCCAACAGCTACTTCCATTGCCTCATCTTCATCAAATTGACCGAAAGTAAGCCCCCATGTATTCTCAAGAGTACCACTACCTATCTTGCTTCCAACATCAACATACCATTCAGCTTCATCATGTGTAATATCTCTTTGGACATAGATTTCAGGAGTATTAGCATCTACAACCCATAGAAAACCACGGTCAGCACTCATTGCTAGTTCAACTTCATCATCGCCATCTAAATCACCCATGGCTAGACCATATGGCCAACCTTCCGTTCGTTGTGTATGAGACCAAGAAATACCAGCTGACCAATTAGTTTCAGCCAATAAAGAAATACCGTCAATAATCTTAACTCTCCCCATATCGCCATTCCAATTATAACCAATGGCAATTTCTAATTGAGGATCATCATCCATTTGACCGATTTCCATTCCTTTAACGGCTCCACCCACGTTAATACTTTGGAAGTCTTCATACCATCCACCAGCACTTGCGTTCCAATTTAAAACATGAATATATCCTTGCTTATTTCCGAATATTAATTCATCTTCTCCGTCTAGATCAATATCTGCACTTTTAATCGAATTTAGTGATCCAATACCAGTCCCCAAACCAGCATGCCACTTTTCATCTAAGTAATCACTATCAACATCAGTTCGAGCCTCATTGGCCGCCTCAACGCTGACTGCAGGAATTATGGCTGATAGCAAAAATAGGATGGCCAAGGCCCCTGTCTTTAGTACTTCCATAATAATCATGGACAAAAGTAACTATATCAAAGTTTTGATTCTTTTTTTCTTTATTCTAGTTCATTCGTTTGACAATTCATTAATAATTGCAGTTTTAATCTCTTTTGAATTCATTCCAGCTGTATTAATTCCTAATTTTTCAGCTGAAGACCTAATATTCTCTTTATCTGTAATTTTATTTTTTCCCAGTGGAGTTAGATTAGAATAACCTCTGAATTCTCGATAAGCTTTCCCGATTGCTCGGGCACTTTCTTTAATTTTCTCCGGTCCTAAGAAAGTGGATAAAAGGAATATAATCACTACTAATTCTAAAAGGCCAGGACTGTTCATGATTCAGTTAATGCTTGTTCCAAATAAGCTTTCAATTCATTTTGGTTATCTGCATTTATTCCAAAATATTCCATAAATGCTGGAGTTACACATAGTTCAAAGGATCTACCTTTTCTTTCACGTTGTACCATTCCTAATTCTAACAATTCACCAACATGCTCATAAACTTTGTCTCCCAATTTATATTTCAATTCGGTTTGGAGCATTGGCTGTTCATGTGCGATTAGGGCTAAAGTTCTCAAAAGATATGAGGGTATTTCTTGAGGGGCTAGTCTTCTCCCATATTGAACAGCTTCAGTCTTTAATTGTAATGCATATTTGTGCCCTAATTTTACAATTTCCAAAGCACTTTCACGTTTTTTATAAACTTCAAACAAAGTATCTAAAGCCGTAAGTGCATTTTTCCTTGAAAGGCCGGTTGCTTCGGCTGTTTCAGTTGCATCTAAAGCTCTTCCAGCCGAGAATAAAGCTGCTTCAACTGCGATCAATTCTTTCATCCTGCACTCTCCAGGTTCTTAACATAAATATTATGACTTTCTAAGTCTTTCTGAATTATGTCAATTCTTCCTTCTCTTGCTAAGAATAAGGAACCTACAAATGTCCGAACTACACTTGCTTTTTCTGGCCTATCCAAAAGATTAGCCATAGGTATTGGTTTACCATTAAACTCATTAATTCGTTGCCATACTTGTTCTTTGTATTGGCTAGGGTCATCATTATGTAATTTTTCACCTAGTCTCTGAGCTACTTCATTAAGGACTGATTGTCTTGCATTTCGTAATTGTCTTCTTCTTTCTAAGCGCTCCTTACGCTCCATCTCAATATTACGGGCATCTTCAAGTGCGCCAACTAATTCCATCAAAGTGACTCTTCTTTCTCCTTGAAACAAGAGACTTTCTTCTATAGGTGGTTCAGATGAATCATCTAATTGTTCGGAATAGGTTGGTTCCCATCCAAAATCAAAGTTTGTCCATTCAGGTTGAGGTTCAGGTATAGGTTCAGTAGCTTCAATTGCTCCTGTTGCTCTTAGTCTTAATACGTCCCAAGCCCAACCAAGAACAGAACCAGCTAAGGGTAGATCTAAATCATCACTTTTAACTGCATATTTTTGATATTCTAGAATCATATGCTTTAAATCTAGAGACCATGGATCAAGGCCATGATCTTTAACTAACATGAATAGAAGCGTCACACTTCTAGTAAATGGATCTTCAATAGTAGAGACTTCAGCAGTCGTATTTGCGCTAGATGCAATATCAATATATTGGTCAATTTTTTCAGAATCAATGCCAATCATAGCTTTGTGAAATAACAAGTGATTAACGACTAAACTCAAGCTCCGACCTCCGCTTCTACAGGTATTGAGGCTAGGAAAGCATCAACATCTCTTATTTGGTGTAATCTTGAGGCGCCATCATCTCCCATAAAGACTCCAATTACATTATCCGATTCTCTTAAAGCAGCATGATGTAAGCTAACAACTAGGAATTGAGCAACACTTGACTGTAATGCAATAGCTCGACCTATATGTTCAGTATTCACTCCATCTAAATTTTGGTCAGGTTCATCTAGCAGATAGAATGGGCTAGGGTCATATCCTTGAATAGCAAATATGAAGGCCATCGAAACAAGTGATTTCTCTCCTCCAGACAGTGCTTCTACGGGATAAGTTTTCTTACGAGGCATTCGAGCCTTTATTGTCACTCCACCTTCGAAAGGTGACTTTTTATTTTCTAAAACAAGTCTAGCTTCTCCACCTCCAGTTATTTCCTTAAATGAAGTTTTGAAACTTTCGCTGATATTATTGTAAACACCCATGAATTTTGCTTCTTTTTTCTCTGAAATTTTAGTTTCAAGAGTATCTAGACGTCTTACTTCTTCATTCAATTGTTTTTTGTGCTTCTTAATTTCACCAAATCGTTCAAATTCTTGTCTATAATGTTCTAATGATAACATATTTACATTTCCAAGGCGATTTCGATTTCGATCAAGATTCTCTTTAGAGATATCTAATTTTTCTCTACCAGGCACTGTTTGTGGAGTTTTAGTTCCTTTTGGAATGCGGCTTTTTGCTTCAATTAGTTTTGGTTCTCTAATCGAAATTTCGATTTTTAAGTCATCGCTTGCATGTCTTCTATTTCGGCGCAATTCTTGTTTAGTGGAAAAATCAGTTTTTAGGTTAGTTAGTAAATCATGTAATTCATCACGTTCATCTCTTAGTCCTTTTAATTCTTTGAATTTTTCTTCTTCTTCTTGGCGGAGAGATTTCAATAGTTTCTCCAATTCCTTTCCTTTTCTGGTTTCTAGTTTATGGGTTTCTTGCAATTCTTTCTGCTCATTATTATTAATCTCCAATTCTCCTTTCAATCTACCAACTTCAGACTTCATAGAATCGACTTTTGCAGTTAGTGAAGCTAGTTTGGCCTGACCAACAGATAATTCTTCTCTTGCTCCATCGAGATTATTTTGTAATTCTGAAATAACTTTAGAAGTTTTTCCGCCAGCTACAGCTTGTAAATTCTTGGTGGCTTTACTAATTTTAGTAGAAACTTCTTGAATATCCTTTTCTAAACCTTCTAGCAAACCAGTTCGCTCTATAATTTCACCTTGCAAGGCTTCAACTAAGCCTTCACGGATTTTAACGGCATCATCAGCTTCTTGGAGACGTTTTTTAATCTCTCCAGTTCTCCCATCATAATCAGTAACTCTAGTTTGAAATGCAGCTTTTTCGCTCTCTAATTCCTGCCTTGTAGTTGCTAACTGGGCCGCTTCTCTAATTATTTCATTCAATTCAGATGAAAGCTGTAGTTTTTCAGCTTCTAAATTTCGAATATCGTTAGCTAATTCATCAATATCGTTACGTTCTGAGGTTCCAAAATGAATTCCAGTCCTAGGTGCAGCACCACCTACTAGCGCACCTCCACTTTCAAGCAATTCACCTTGAAGAGTGACCATCCTGCCTTTACCAAGATATTTTCTCGCTCGATTCAAAGAATCCATTATGACTGTGTCTCCAAAAACATTACCAAATACATTACTATAGCGCGAATCAAATTTAACCAAATCTTGAGCAAAACCAAGAGCACCTTCATTTTTTGAAATCAAAATAGCATGTGCACTTGGTTTGTATGAATGAACTTTATTGAGTGGTAAAAAGCGAACTCTTCCAATGTTATTCCGCTTGAGAAAATCAATTGCAGCGGCAGCAGCAGAATCATCTTCAGTTACAATAGATTGAAGCCTACCGCCGGCAGCAACCTCTAAAGCTGTAGCGTATTTTTCATCTACTCTTCCTAATTCAGCAATAGTTCCAATAATTCCTCTTAATTCTTTTTTATCTCTACATTCCAAAAGAGCTTGAACACCTCTAGCATAACCTCCAAATTCTTCTCTAGCACGCTGTGCAGCTTCTTGAGATGCCAATTTCATAGAAAAGGTTCTGAGTTTAGAGTCTATACTTCCTAATTTATTTTGATGCGCCTCTATAGTTCCAAGGCTTCTATTATGTTTGGTTTTTACTTTGTCTAAATTTTGAGTTGTAGATTTTCTTCCAACTTCTAAATCTTTCAATTGGTAATCAGCTTCTTTTACATCAGTTTCAATAGATTCTAACCATTTTTTAGATCTTATCACTTGTTCTTTTGCACTAGCTAGTTGAATTTCGATTTGTTCTTTTTCGCCATCGAGGCGGTGCCGTTGCATTTCTAATTCGCCAGCATTTTTTCGTAGGACTTCTAGTTCATCCCGCTGCGTGCTTACAGCTTCAGAATTATTTGCTGCCGCACCTTCTAATTTACTCAATTTTGAAACTTTAGCAGTTATTTTATCTTCCATTTTAGAAACATCTTTAGATATTGTTGTCAAATCTAGGTTCAAGTTTTTCAATTCATTTGAAGCTATTTTATGATCATCATCTAATATCTTCCTACTAATTTCCAATTCGTGGAGTCTATTTGCAGCCCCATCTACATTTCTCTCAGACAAAGCATGAGCTACACGAGTTTTATCCAATTCTTCTTGTAATTCACGAGCCTTATCACCTCCCGAAACTGCAATATTTTTTTCAACTTTTTCGAATTGGTTTTGTTTACTTTCAATATCTTCTTTTCTATTATGCTGCTCTTTTTTCAATTCAGATAATTCTTTAGTGTATCTTTCAACTACTTCTCTTCTTGATTCAATTTCAGCTTCGAAATCAAATACATTACGAAATTTAAGTAATAATTCGGTTTCTTTTATTTCATCAAGTATTACTTCTAACTTTTCAGCATCTTCCTTTTCTCTCTCTAACTGTTTAAGTGTTCTTTTAGCTTCTTTAGCTCTATCATTTAATAGCGTTAAATCAGCTTCAACTGAATTGCGAGCACTTCTTGTACTTCTTAGTCTATTATCATAAGCTGTAATTCCAGCTACGTCTTCAATTTTCCGTCTTCTTTCAGTACCTGACATAAGAGAGGTTTGAATCACATCTCCTTGTTGGATTATGTTGTATCCGGTTGCATAAAGCCCAGCTCTTGAAAATAAAGCTTCAAATTCTCTAGCCGAAGATTTGATGCCATCTAGTTGATAGTAAGTCGTAGTGTCTTCACCCCTTAGACGTATTCCTTTTGTAAAAGTGACTTGATCTTTTTCTACAGCTAAGAATCGATCACTATTATCAAAAACCATCGAAACTTTACACGCTTTTGGTCCAGTCTTCTTTTTGGTTCCTTCTTGAAAACCATAAATTAATTGTTTGAGTTTTCTAGCTCTAAGTAATTTGGTTGATCTAGTTCCGAGAATGAAAAGAATTGCGTCAGTTATGTTTGATTTACCTGAACCATTGGGTCCAGTTATACATGTAAACCCAGGCCCGAGAGGAAGGGTAACGTGGCCTTTGAAAGATTTAAAATTCTCGAACTCAAGTTCGAGAAGCCTCACTCAGAAGGCCTCCAACTGAGCTTGTCGAGGTGAAAGCCGCATAGAATCTCTACCGCCTTCAACACTCGTTCGGTGCTGATTTCGGTAAGCTTGCCAAAATATTTTGATGAGCTTTGTTCTATCTCCACGGTCTCCTGCTACTAAACCGGATAAATAAATAGAACGGTCTTCTTTTTGCCATCTAGTAGTTGATAATCCCGTTCGTACTAACATACCATCCAATATTAATCTTCCAACTAAACCATTGCCTGATTCAAAGGGTCGAACTTGTTGAAATCTATGGTGAAATAATATAGCCCTTTCAAAAGGATGTAAAGGTGAAGGGTCATGCCACCATTGTAACAATCCTTCTAATTCATCTTCAATCAAAACTGCAGGCGGAGGCATAAATGCTGAGCCAGGTAAACTTGCAGAACTTTCTCTCAAGACTCCACCTCTTCCAGTTCCTTCAAGTAAATCTTGATGTAATTTTAAAATATTTCTTTTATCAATTCTTGCCACTCTTTCTGGTACTTCGTCATTTAATCGCCTCAAAGCTAATACTTCTAGAACTTTTGACAAGGGAACGCCAGTAGGTGCACGATCATGTTCAAAAATAGCTTCGATATTATCAATTGATAATGGAGCAGATGAGAGTGACATATTTCCATTGATAGTAGAGATAAGATTACGCATCTTCTCTGAGGTTCTTTGTTCAATGGTTTCGATTCTGTGCAGTGCTCGATTTAGAAATTTCATTCGCTCTAGGCCCAGTAATGCTTCTTTGTCAAGATAAGGGGTTCTGTAAGTTTCAGAAGACATAATTGCCATTCTTTCAATTGCAGCCAATTCTAAATCAATAGTATATTTTTGTTTTAAGTGTTCTAGCTCGGACTCGTTAGGTTCATCTGAACCTAGGTACTGTTGTACCTTTTCTACGCGTCCATCATATTTGAAAGATTTAACGAGGTAGTAGTAATTCTGCCCTCGTGTAGTCTTTTTTGTTAGATACACCATATGGAATACAGTTATTGGTTCCACCTTTTAAAGTTTATTGGCGTGAGTGCCTCTCACAAAAAACAAAGTTGTCCTACCCTAAATAAGAAAATAAAAATGGTGGAACACAATTAATTAGTCCACTGCGATAAAATTATTTAATAGACGATGTAATTGGTTATTCGTGGTTGTAGTACTGTTCGTTTGCACTGGAAATGCAGCTAGATCTCAAATGGCTGAATGTTGGCTAAAAAACCTAAAATCGGATTTCACCGTTCTAAGTGCAGGTACTAAACCGGATGGACTTAGTCCTCAGGCAGTAAAAATTATGAAAGAAGTGGGTTTAGATGTATCAGATCAAGTGTCTAAACATTTAGATAATGTTGAATGGACAAAAGCAGATTATGCAATTACACTTTGTGGTTCAGCCAATGAAACTTGTGTGAATATGAATTGGCCTGAAACTTGTCAACGGAACCATTGGCCAATTAAGGATCCCAAATCTGATGAAGAATATCGTAATGTTCGAGACGAGATTAAGCAGCGTATTGAACGTTTCTTAGAAGAATTCTAATTTAAGGCAGAGTTAACTTGATTCTCTAAATCTTCTTCAGATATCGGTCCTTGTTTTGAAAAAGAAATCACTCCTTCTTTGTCAATGATTACAACAGTAGGGCTTCTTTCAGCATCAAAAGCTGTAGTCATTTCGTTACTACCTATTGCGTAAATCCAATTTCCTTGTACTCTATCTGCAACTTTATCACGATCCTCATTACTTTGAGTTACTGAAATAATTTCTACGTCCGAAGGCATAGTAGTGTTATTGTAATAACTTTTAAGAACATTCTTTTCAAAATTGTGGCAAGTTCCACACCCAGTATTCATAAATTCTAAAACAATAACTTTTTCTCCTTCAAAATCCGAAAGATTAAAATCATTTCCATCTATGTCAGTAATTGTAAAATCAGGCGCTTGGTTTCCAACAGGTTCTATAATATCATTATTATTTTCTTCTTCAGATGAATCTGAATAATAATCTCCAATATAATTATTGGAAACTCCACCAACAAGTCCAGCAACTAAAAGCAAAGCTACAAGATATTTAGTATCCATATTTAGAATCTAGAATGATGGCATATATAGGTTATGGGTTTGACTTTCTGCAGAGTTCATTGACGATTGCCTCTGAGGCTTTGCCGTCTCCATATAGGTTAGGATGTGTATTCGGTTTTTCCCAGTCTTCGATAGCTTTTTTCAAATTACCTCTTCCAGGGAAAACAATTGTATTCCATCCCGAATCTATAGTTTCTGTCCATTCCGTTTCAGTTCTTAGTGTAAAGCACGGTACTTTCCATAAATATGCTTCTTTTTGAACACCTCCAGAATCTGTTAAAACTGCAAAAGCCTTAGCTTGAAGAGTTTGAAATTCTAGATAACCTAAAGGAGGTATCAATTTTATGGAATTAGGAATTTTTATATTATTATTTTTAATGGCATGGCGAGTACGTGGATGGGCTGGGAATAGGATTGTTTTATCTGTTCGAGAAACTTGATCAATCATCCAGCATAGCATATCATGATTATCTACAGATGCAGGTCTATGCAAAGTCAATAGACAATATTCTCCCTTTTCGACTTCAAATTTGTTCAATATATTATTTTTAAGTTTATTTCTAAATGTTTCTAAAATATCGGCCATCAAATCCCCAGTTCGGATGGATTTTTCGATAAGCCCTTCATTTTTTAGGTTAATCATTCCTTCATCTGAAGGAACAAAAAGCAAATCACAAAGATGGTCCGTTACAATTCGATTAATCTCTTCCGGCATTTGTCGATTAAATGATCTCAATCCAGCTTCAATATGAGCTGTAGGAATATTTATCTTTGTAGCGGCTAGTGATCCTGCAAGAGTAGAGTTGGTATCTCCAAAAACAACAACCCAGTCGGGCTTATTTTGTAATAAATCAACTTCGACGCCTTCTAACATTTGAGCAGTTTGAATAGCTTGGCTGTTTGAACCAATATTTAGGTTTAAATCTGGACTTTTAATCTCCAAATCTCTGAAAAAAGCATCCGACATTTCATCATCATAATGTTGTCCTGTATGAATTATTCTAACTTTATGTTTCGCAGCTTCAGCAGCTTTAAGAAAAGGAGACAATTTGATAAATTGAGGGCGAGCACCTACAATGCACGTGATTTCCACAATATTGGTTAGGGATATGCTTGATAAGTATTTTCGTTATCAGGGACAATTTTTCTTTTTCCTTCTTTTATCCATTATTCTTGGCAGATAATGATTTCCGAATTTCTTTCGAAAAAGTTGATAGAATCTAGAAATTGGGTTGAAAAGGTTACGATAAAGATGAACCCATTTTTTTCCAACAACATTTTCATCATGGACATGTGACACCCATTTTCTTGACTTTAGACCCTGAAGTTTTAAATTTTCAGGATTTTCTAGCCAAGGTTCGATTGCTTTTGTGAATGCTTCTATTGTGCGCTCTCTTACTGGAATAATTGGACAATATCCAAAAGCATCTCCGGCTAATTTGGTAACATTTTCTTTTAGATGAACGGCAATAGGAACACCAAATGCCATAGCTTCCATGGCTGCATTTCCATAGAACCCAACTAATACTTGATCAATAAATATATCCGATTTTTGAATTTCTTCAAGACATTTTTCATGCGTCATATTTTCTATTAATTTAATTTCGAAGTCAAACCGTTTTGAAAGACGCTCGAGAGCCGGTAAAATAATAGAATCCGTACCTTTTTTCATTCTATTAGAAGGAGCATGAGTTACAATTAGCCGTTTGTTTGATTTTTTAACAAGTTCAAATTTTGAAGTAGGTATTGCTTGTGGTGTGAATATGATATTATCGTCAATAAGCAGGTCAGCAGTAAGTACGGTTTGTAGATCTGCGCATTTATATGTTTCCAAAGGCCAAAGACCCATTGAGGCTTGCTCAATTTCTTCTGATATTGGTTTTTTGTTCCAATTATTTTTCATTTCTAAAAATTCGATATTACTAAGATTAAATTGAGTTTTATCCGTACGCATGGCCGAAAGAACAAATCGCATAGAACTTTGTTTTCTATTAGGATAAATAACTACACACCATGGCAATTTTCTTCCTTGAATCGCTCCAAATCTACGGATTGTTTTTCCAGTTACTGCCTCTTTACTGTCTAGATGTTCAGCAATTATTGTACAAATCTTGAATCCTGCATTGTCTTCAGTTTGGTGTAATATAACCTCTCCACGAATTACAATAGGCCCTTGAATGTCTTTAACTGAACGGCTACGGAGAATAACGTGTTTTTCTCCAATATAATTCATAAGGTTAAGCTCTAATTCATTATTACCTGAATCCCAGACAAGTGATTTCTCTTTATGATTCATCTTCCATGCAGATTGAAAACCCCCTATGTCATTTAGAGGGAGTTTTATCTTTCTAGAGAGAGATTCTTCAGTAATGGGCGGGTACATAATGCGTCGAAAACCCGAACCTCCAGCAGTATGAACAATCTTAGCATTAGGTGGTAGAATTAATCCATACATCCCATCAACAGGAGGATTATCATCTTTGAAATGAACAATATCTGCCTTATCTAATAATTTCTGAGCTTTTTTGAGGGCTTTTCCCCCATCACTTAGCACAATATCAGCATCATTAAAGCTAATATTTCGTTTTTTTAGAGTAACAAGATGAATATTTATTTTATCATTCTTGGTTACTTTGCGAACTGCATCACGAATTCTACAACCAGAACCTGCATAATCTTCAGGGCTCAGCATAAAAATATTAATAGGTCTTTTGCGGTGATTAATTATTTTTTTTAAAAAAGAAATGACTTTGTTCATATTTAATCAAATTTCAAAATTTGTGGACTTCCATTAATTTCAATATCCCAAGGATTGGTTTTAACCCAATATTTTCGGGCTTTACCGTCTCTATAAAGTTCAGGAAGATTTATACTAAAGCCTAAGCAACCCGGCTTTTCTTCTAAAATTATATCGGCAGCACCTGAGCACACATATTTTGAGTTATAGTATATTGCAACGCCAGTTGGATAATCATAATTTTTGAGTTTAATCCACCCCGTTATTTTATTATTCACAACACCTTCAAACTTTCCATCTATTGGGAATTTTTCTTCAAACATAGCCGTAATTTTTCCATTTTCTAAAATATTTCCCCTTGGTAAAAGTCGCACCTCATATTCTCTTTTCACACTATCATGATATTTTTCAGGAAGTAAAATAGAAAAATCGGTCTTTTTTTTGTTAGAGTCTTTTTCAATAATATTCTGCAATTTAAGTTGAGAAATCATTTCTTTTTTATGAAATACAGCCACTCTCTCATAGCTTTTGAAATCAGTTTTATTGACCCAACCTTCTATGAATGAATTTCCAATGTTATTAACTTCGCCTTCAAGTTTTCTTATCATATCCAAGTAAATACTTTTTAGTAATTCTTCAGAAGTTTCCCAAGAAAAGATATCTAATATTTCATCATTAATATTTTCTGTAAATTTCGCGCGTTCTTTCAACAATTTTTTAATTGTATTTCCTAATTCGTTCACATTTTCAGCTTCAAAAACTAACCCAATTTTCCACTTATTTACAAATTGTTCCATTGTTGTACAATTACTAACAATTACTGGTATCTTAGCATGAATATAATCAAATAATTTATTTGGTAATGCGACTTCAGCATTACCATATCTGGTCATAGGATGAATTCCGAATGTTGCATCTCGTATAAAACTAGTAATTTCGGTAGAATCAACATAGGGCAATATGTGCAGTCTATCATAACAGCCCAATTCTTTTGCACTTTCTATAAGTGAATCCATATATTTTCCTTTAGTCTCAGTAACTAAAGCAATGTGCAAGTGTGGTACTAAGGGCATCGCTCCAATAAGTGTGTGTAAACCTCTAAATTCACTAATTCCACCAATGTAAACCCCTAACTCAATGTCAGTAGGCAAGTTTAGTTTTTTTCGGATAGTTAAATCATAATCTAAGTTCAAGTTAGAACGGTTAGGTGCATTGTAAAGTACAGTTGGTTCTTTCTTCAAATCATAATCGTTTCTTAATGCAGTAGAAAGTGTAGGAGACACAGTTGTCAAATAATCAGCATGAAGGATCGATTCTTTTTCTTCAGTTAAGGACAATTCCTTTATTTCATCATCTAATCCATCTAGTCCTTTTACATATTCATGGAAATCATGTACCCATTTAACATCTTGACCTTCTTTTTTTAGACGTAGTGATAACTCTTTTCCGATTATAAGAGAATGGAAATCATGAGTATGGATAAAATCTGGTTGTTCTATACTAATGTACTTCCACATTGCAGCCAGTAGACCTTGAGTAACATATTTCCAAGTATAAATTCTAACAGCAGAACTTAAGATAGTAAATTTTGGATTCGGAAACAAAAGTGTTGGAATACCTTGTATTTCTACCCATTTAACGCCTTGCTGTTCTTTATCTTGCGAAAGGCCAAAAATTTTAACGTCACAATTAGCCTTTTGAAGAGCTTTAGCACATTTTTTAACTCTAGAATCATGTTTCACTTCATTCAGAACAATCATTACACAAGATAGATACGAATTATTATTTTCAGGTATTTTTTCAACAATTTCCGGTTTTTTCATAAATCGTTTGAATATCATTCAGTATTTCCCAATTTGACAATCTTTATGATGATATCTTCGTTTAATTTTGAATCTAAAGAATCACCATCAAGGTATTCAATAGAATCAGGATCTCTCGCAAGGTATCTGTCGAATGAAGTTACGTTAGTCTTTGTTTTAATATCGATTGCAAAACCTTTAATTTCTTCTAGTTTGTATCCCAAATGGCCAGCACCATAAAGCCGGTTTTCCAAATTAATATAAGGCATTTTAGCTTCAGAAACAGGATAAATTCCCACTTCTTTGAGGCGAGTAGTCATAGCTCCATCTAGATTTCTAGAAATATTCAAATCATTCCAAATATTAAAATTTAGTTTATCCAATAACGGTTTTGATAAACAGCGAGCTAATCCAATTGTTTCATTCATTCGGTGGGCATCATTTAATTTTCCATAACCTCTCCAATATGCCAATTTTCGCCTTTCAGCATCATAAATATAAAAATCTTTAATGCCCAGCATCATATATCCTTTTTTCAATTTTTTATCATAGAATTTTAATAAATGTTTATCAATAATATCATCTGAACCGATAATAGTTACAGCATCTGGATTAAATTTTTTTGTCATTTGTAATCCAAAATTCCATTTTTCACTCATTGGTTGATTTTCGTATTCAAAATAATGAAATCCGTTTTCCTCACAAATAGCCTTAGATTTATCACTTTCAGATCCAACGGCCACTAATTCTAAATTTAGAACACCTTTTAATTCTTCTTTCAATTCTTTATAATGCGATAAAACAATACGAGTTAATTTTGGTCTTTTCCAAATACAAGTTAAAATGACCATAGTATTTATTTTTTTATCTTCTACATGTAATTGTTTTGTTATTTTTCTATTTTTTTTATCAATAACATAGTTTGTATTTGGGATAGTTTCAAAGATTTCTCCCCAATGCTTCTGAATAATCTCGTTTTTTTTATGTACGTTAATTTTTGGAGCCGGCAATTTAGTAGATGCCCATTCCCCTAAACCAAAAATACGGAGTAATAGTAATGAAAAAAGATTTAAATTATGCATTATTCTTTTTCCCAAGCTCCTTTTTGGTTTTTCTTTGGTAATAAGTTTTGTGAGACTAGTCTCCTTTGCCTTAAGTTTTGAAGTAGTTTTGTATATATCTATTATTTCCTTCGGTTCTCCAATAGCTTTTATTTTTCCATCTTCAATTAAGATAAGTCTACTACACATTTGTTCCAATATAGGTAAACTATGAGAAACAATCACAACAGTAGCCGCATCATCTACCATTTCTTGCATTCTTATCTTTGATTTTTCTCTAAAATCATAGTCACCAACACCAAGCACTTCATCAATTAGTAAAATTTCAGATTTAACTGCAGATGCTACTGAAAAACTGAGTCTTGTCTTCATTCCGGATGAATAAGTTCTCAAAGGGTTGTCAATAGATAGTGCTAATCCTGAAAAGCTTATTATTTCATCAATTAAACTATCCATAGTTTCTTTGGTATGCCCTAGGATACTTCCATACAAGTAAATGTTCTCACGGCCAGTTAAATGTACATTAAATCCAATTCCAAGGCGAGCTAAAAGAGAAATCTGACCCTTAGTACGTACAATTCCCTTATCGGGATTATAGATTCCGGATATTGTTCTCAGAAGAGTACTTTTTCCAGATCCATTTTTACCAATTATTCCTACAATTTCACCTTCAAAGAGTTGCAATGAAACTCCATCTAAAGCAATGAAATCATCAGTTTCAGTTGCTTCCATTTTCAAAAAACTGGAAATAGAATTTTCAATAGTTCCAAAGAAAGGTTTTGTTTTTGGAAATTGAATAGTAATATTATCTACATCTACAGTTATTTCGCTCATAAATATTTCACCACCGTAGCTTCATAACGTTTGAAAACCATTGATCCCAAGACCAAACTAGTTAAACAAAATACAACCGAATAAATGATATAGAAAGAGTCAATTCCTAATTCAGTTCCATCAAAGCCACTACGGATCATTGAAATTGGCACTACCATTGGATTTAGCATCAAATATTCAATCATACTTTCTCTAGAGGCCGGTAACATTTTCACAGTCCACATTACGGGAGATAGGAAAAGACCAGCTCTAGTTATAACTCGAAATAAGTGTTCAATGTCTCGATTCAATGTATTCAAGCCTGAAAACATTAAACCTAGGCCTAAGCCCAATGAAGAGACTAAAATAAGTCCTAAAGGCACCATGATAAGTTGTGAAGTAGGTGCAATATCTAAATAAATCATAAATGGAATTACAACCATAAAACTAAAAATGGTAATAATAAGATTTGAAATAGTAATTGAAAATGCAAATATTTCTCTAGGTAAATAGACTTGCTTGATTAATTCACCATTCCTGGTCAATGCAACAATTGATCCGTTCATTATTTTTGAGAAAAAAGTCCATGTAATTACTCCAATAATAACCCATAGCGGGTATTCAGGTTCTGTTTTTCCAGCAATCACTATGAATAAAATATAGTAAACTCCTGAAAGAATAAGTGGTTCCAATAAACTCCAAAAGAATCCAAATAATGAATTACGATATTTTAGTCGAATATCTCTTTGAATAAAATTAGAAAGAGCTGGAAAATAATTAATTAGATTTTTCCAAATTAAGTAAGGACCTGATAAAAAATTATATTTTGGATGATTATTCCTTAACTCGGAAAATTCCGATTTTTTTACGGATTGCCCCATGGCTTAGGTTATGCCGCTGGTTTCTTATTATTATTTCTTTTCCAACTATTCTGCCTGATAGTAAGGATAGCCAAAGGTATCAGGATTATAGTGGTAAAAACCCAGAAAGGTATTGCTGGAAGGAGTGCAA
>LWDU01039999.1_pt1 | contig 26263 bp, 22 predicted proteins | sample 727161 | NCBI WGS metagenome assembly LWDU01 (sample SAMN04566230, study PRJNA314399) | hydrothermal vent metagenome | isolation source: deep sea hydrothermal plume seawater | place: Mexico: Gulf of California, Guaymas Basin | collected 2004-07-11
CTAGCCCGGCAATGTCGGGATATCGACTGCCAAACCACGTGGGATTCGGCGTTGTTCGTCGTACATCGGCAGGCTGCACACTAGGCCGGGATGCGACGCGCCATCGAGACAATCCACCTCGATTTGCGCGCCGGGTCGCGGACCGGATTTAAAAAAGCGCACAAACCCAACACCGCATTCCAAATACGGTGACCAGGCACCAGAGGTCATGACTCCAACTTCGACGTTTTCAATTTTTACGCGACCCCGAATTTTCGGAGTCCCACCCTCGCAGCGAAGACCAAACTGACGACAAGTCTTGTCGGCCTGCTCGAGGGCGGCTTTGCCGATAAAGTCGGGCTTGTCCAGATCGACGAACCCGCCGAGCCCGACCGCAAACGGTGTGGTGTCCTTGTCGAAGTCCGAGCCGGCATTCTGGATACCCGCTTCAATGCGGCGCGGGTCATAGGCGTCGAGCCCGGCCAAGTTCATTGAAAAAGGTTTGCCCGCCGCTTTGATGTGGTCCCATAGGGCGTGAGCATTATGGTGGGGCTCAATGTAGAATTCCCAGCCGAGTTCATTCGTATAACCCGTCCGGGTGACGACGATTTCCTGCCCGGCGATCGATACTCGCTCGATGTCGAAGTAGCGAAAATCACCCGACAGTCCCCCATCGGCTGCGGCTTCGAGGACCTCCAGCGAACGCGGACCCTGCACTTGGCTGACGAAAACCCCGGGATCGGAGATTGCGACGTCCAGATCTTGCGCGTGGGCGATCAGCCAAGGAAACAGATCGCCGTCGGCCTGCACAAACCAGAAGTGATCCGGCGCGTGACGCAGCAACACACCATCGACCAGCATGCCGCCGTCGGGGTAACAGACGAACTGGTAAGCACAACGCCCGACTCGCTGTTTGCCAACATCGCGACTGAAGACCCGGTTCAGAAACCGTTCGGCGTCAGGACCACGGATATCCCAGGTGTGCTCGCCAGTGTGCAGAACGCCGACACCCCGGCGCAGCAGCCAGTATTCCTGCTCGGTGGTGGAATCGTCGAAACACACCGCCATCAGGCGGCGGTTATAGACACAGTATTTGGCGCCGCGTTGGCGTTCCTCTTCATGAAAGGGGTGACGTATCAGTCCGAAGTCCCAGCCCTGTCCGGGAAAGGAAGAAACGAGAATGCGATTATTGTGTTTTTCGATCGGCATGGGTTGTATGCATCCTAACAATCATACGTTCAGTGATTTAGATAGCGCCCAACGTAGAGATCAGCGGCCGCCGGAGGCGGTCCACTGCATTGGCATGTTATGCCGCCTTTCGAGCCACCATGCGCACCCCGCCGAGCTTGTTGGCGACAAAGCAACCGACAAAATGGCTGTAAGCGTTGTCGTACTCCTGATAGCGCGATTCACCAAATTTCGTAACCGTTGTATCGCGCAGCGAGCGGTACATTTCCAAACGTTTGACAAGAATGTCCTTCCATTCGCCGGTTAAGTCATCCTGCGCCGCAACGGCACAGCCATGTTTCTCGAGCAGCGCAGCGTAGCTTTCGGCCGAGGCGATATTTGCCGTTTGCATCTCTGCGGCTAGGCGCTCCTCGGTTGATCGGTCGAGGCTGGACCTCATCACGACATCGGTGAATGCAATGGTCCCTCCCGGTTTGAGAACGCGGGCGCATTCTGAAATGAGGGCCGCTTTGTCCGGAATGTGTAGCCACGACTCTTGCCCAATCAGAATATCATAGCACGACGACGGAAGCGGTATCGCGGTGGCATCGCCATGTACAAAGTCCACGAGGTGATCGAGTTGAACTCGGTGGGTCAATCGCCTTGCAGCCTCCACACGGCTAAGCGTAAAGTCCAAGCCGGTTACTCGGCAATTGCGTTGATATGCAAGCCAGCGAGAAGGGCCCCCCATACCGCTGCACACATCGAGCACGTGATGCTCACTGCCAATTTTCGCTGCGTCAGCCAGCGTGTCTAGAACTTCGGTGCCGCCATAGTGGTCCTGATCGAAGTCCTTGAGATCGACTTGGGTTAGTGCGTCTAACGAGGCGCCACACGCCGCAGCCTTGGCGAGAATTTCGTCCTCGTTGATCGGATGAGTGTCATAGAACCTGATGACCCCAGTTTTCTGCGCTTCACTCATTTTGGAACTTTCACACAGGTGGCATAACGACCAAACTCAGCGGCGGCGAACAGCCGTCCGCAGGAGTGCCCTGTTAGGAGAGTATACATCATCACATGTCCTTTTCTGGTAGCAAATCCTCTCTTGATTTACCTCTTTTTACATTAGAAAAATAGGTAGTGGCGTGCTATTAAATGATAAGGTGATAGTAGCTACCAAGAACATGACAGGTTGTATTCGATGATGAACCAATGGGTCACTTGATCGTGCTACCAGTCCTTCTTGGAGAAGGAGAGGGTCTTGCGGACGAAGCACCCGGTGTGCTGGCGCAGGGTGTTGTACCAGCGCTCCATGTGCGTGGTCTCCCCGGTCTCCTTGCCGGCGCTGCGGTGGCTCCCTCCGGGAGGAGCCCACGTAGGTCTTCCAGAAGCCACTGAAGCTACGGCACTTGCGATAGGTCTCCGGCACCGGCTCCCAAAGTGCCCGGCAGGCACCCTCGCTATGGTCGCCGTTGGCGAAGGCCACGATCTGGCGGGTCCTGCGGCACATCACCGTCCAAAGCAAGCGCTTGTTCTTGCGCCGCCGCACGAAGGACCAGGCCTCGTCAAACTCGATCACATCACTGGCCCTGGCTACGGACAGGGTTTCCTCGACAGGAGTTTTTTTAGCCACCGCTGATCGTCTTGCGCGGGATCCCGAAGGTGTGGCTGAGTCCCCGCAGCGAGGAGCGCTCCTGGCGGGCACACAGCACCTCGGCCTTGCTCGCCCCACAATCGCGGCACTGGTACTGCTGGCTCCCGTAGCGGTTGCGCCCGCTCCTGACGATGTGTGCGCTGCCGCACTCGCGGCAGTGATGAACTTGGCTGGTCACGATCATTGCTGTCCTCCTTGGGATGGTTGGCGTGTCAGCCTTCGGAGGATACCTTGTCATTTAATTGTATGCCTCCATCCGATTTTCTTCCTTTGATACTACTTTTGGGACACACGGTCTACGTCGTTTCGCGAGCGTACTCGTAAACTGGCATGGTGCAATCCCACACAATTCTGCACGAAGCGTTCATTTCTAGCTTTAGAGTCCGGAATACTCCCTCAAGACTCCTACTATCCATAGCCAGTCAGTTATACGAGATCGTAATTATTAATCAAATCGAGCGGATAAATCGGTCGGCGTACTTTTTTGAAATCCAGCAAGCTGTAATCCGATGTGCATACGCCGACGCCCGCGCATTCGATAATCTCCTTAGCAATGTCCTGAAAACCAGCGCGGTAGTGAATACGGCTTTTCAGCATCAGATACTTCTTGCGCAGAGGGTCGATGCCCAGACTTAAAAAACAGGCCAGGTCATTGGGTTCTTGATGACGCGAGATCAGCACGATTTCCACTTTTCCTGTATCCAGTACAACGGTTGGTCCCATATCCATAAGCACCCCTTTTTGCATCGGTCCAAGATTGCGATACTGACCATTTGATATCAGTTTGACCTGACCCGTTACTTCAAGAGGCTCGCCTTTACGCCCTATCGCCGGCATATCCATTTTACCGCCCAACGGCAAAGTCACTGTCTGGCCGACGCCTGCTACAATCATCTGCTGCACCGCTTCAGGATCAAAAATAGCAAATGCAGCGACATCTTCGAACTCTGCATCCAAGATGCTTTTTAATACGGTCATCGTGTCCATGGTGCCGCCGGAAGCCGCGTTATCGTAGTGATCAAGCAGTATTACTGGACCCTCATCAAAATTCTGTGCTTTTGCCAGGGAATCGGCAAGCGGTTCGATATGATAAACAAAAGCTTCTCGCTCGCACCAGGCAAAATCCAACAATTCATCACGCAGTTGCTTGGCAAGTGCCGGATCATTATCTGTTACTACAACACAGCTTAAACCCGCATTTTGAATATCGGCATGTGGAAAACCGGTAAACACGGTTACAGCCAAGGCTCCCTGCTGTTCTATTTCGCGGCAGCGCGCCTGCAACTCACGGTTTGGAGAGTCACCACTGCCCTGCCGCATGACGTGCGGTAGCATAGGCCGGTTCCCCCAGGCCATGGTTGGTTGCACTTCACCACGCAACATAGCGAAAATAGGCTGGCCTGCGCGTTGTGCGGTTTCATACATATCGATATGCGGATAAGTTTGATAGCCGGCCAGCACCGTAACGTTATCAACAATCTCAGGATACAGGTTGGTGTGCATATCCAGTGCAACCCCGATCGGTACATCAGGAGTAATTGCCCGGATACGCCTCAGCAGTTCACCTTCTCCGTCTTCTAGGCTTTGCGTAACCATAGCACCATGCAAATCAAGCAGAATCGCATCACAGCCTTTTTCCACCGCCTGGCAAATGCTGTCGCAAATGTATTCATACGCATCGTCATGCACGGGACCGCTAGGCCAGGCATTGGCCGCGATAGGCAGGATGATTTCCGCCTTTTCGGACTCAGCGAGATCAATAAATGCGGAAATCCCAGAACCTGTGCCTTGATAGGCATCATATGCCGCTACGCCTTGATACGGTATTGCCTGACCGCGAGCAAAACGCTCCAGGTTTGTAGGTACCGGTGAGAATGTATTGGTTTCGTGTTTCATCATTGCGATTATGATACGCATCGTACAACTCCTTTCACACAGGAAAATTTCGCAAAAAACTCCAAAAAGCCTATCAGCAGGACAGCTATAAATCGGCAAAGAAGACGCTCATGGCAGTCTGCCGTCAACAGCCTCGATGAGGGTCTTGAGGAAACCCTCACGCTCCATCGGCTGACAACAAGGTTAATCCTAAATGAAGTCGGTGGGATGCTCAAAGAGAAAGATCGGCGTTTGCTGGAGGAGGGTGCGTAAGCGGAGGCGGGCATGGCACTGGCGGCTCCTTGTCCCCACCTGAAGTTTCTGTCCTGAAATCGGCTTAAAGTCTCGCGTCCGCATCACGGAACCCATAAACTACTCGGAACGAAGCACACAGGGAGCCGACCTCGGTGCCCTCTGTGATGAATCCGGAGAAGAAAACACCTCCCGTTCCCAAGCAGAACCCCCAGCGGCTGACCACTTTGAAACCAGACATCCTCTTGCGCTCCTCTTCCGGTGGTGCTTCTGCTCCCGGACGCGCCTGGATCACCTTCTACCGCGCCTGGCACCAGACGGGCGACCTTGCCGTGGTGGACGCGCTGGCAGGAGCCTTGATTTCGTGCGGACTCGAAGTTTCTGCCTTCTACGCCTACTCGCTACGGGAGCCGGAGGCACAGGAGGAACTGCTACGCCGCGCTGAGGTTGACCCTCCGGACGTGGTGCTGACGCTCCAGAGCTTTTCCATCGGGCGGCTCGACGAGCGGGTTTCGTTTTTGGAAACCCTCGGCTGTCCGGTCTTGCAGGTGGTGGCGTCCTCGGACAGCCGTGAGGCGTGGCAGGCGAACCCGCGTGGCCTCACGCCCTCCAATGTGGCGATGTCGGTGGCTTTGCCCGAAACCGACGGGCGGGTGCTGACCACGGCAGTCGGCTTCAAAGAAACGCAGGCGACGCACCCGGAACTGGAGTTTCAGGCCAAAGGCGTAGAACCGGATACCGCGCAAATTCAGTTCGTTGCTGAACTTGCGGCGAACTGGGTGCAGCTCCGGAAAGTCTCGAACGCCGAGAAACGCATTGCCATCATTCTGGCAAACTACCCCAACCGCGACAGCCGACTTGGCAACGGCGTGGGACTGGACACCCCGGCGAGTGTTGTCAAGTTTCTGCACCGAATGCAGACCGACGGTTACGATGTCGGTGAAATTCCAGAAGACGGTGACGCGCTCATCCGGGAACTTCAGGCAGGAATCACCAACGATGAGGAGCAAAGCTATGGCAAACCAATCGCGCAGGGAATTTCCTCGGAGGAACTCGGACAGGTGCTTTCCAGATTGCCCGACTCCGCGCAGGAGCGGCTAAGGCGGCAGTGGTCGGAAGATGCTGACTCCGGGAAACCCAACACTACCGTTCCGGTCGCCGGAATGCGCCTCGGCAACGTCTTCATCGGCATCCAGCCGCAGCGCGGCTTCGGGCTACAGACGCAGGCGATCTACCACGACCCAGAGCTTGCCCCACCGCCCAACTATTTCGCGTTCTACCACTGGATTCGCACGGAGTTCAAGGCCCATGCGCTCATCCATTTCGGTAAGCACGGCAACCTTGAATGGCTTCCGGGACGCAGTGTCGCGCTGGGCCCGGAGGATTTTCCGCAAAGCGTGCTAGGCCCGCTTCCGCACCTCTACCCCTTCATCGTCAACGACCCTGGAGAGGGCACGCAGGCCAAGCGCCGCACCTCCGCGGTGATTGTGGATCACCTCACCCCGCCGCTCACCCGCGCTGGACTCTACGACGGCCTCGACCGCGTGGAGCGGCTGCTGGAGGAACACGCCCAGTGCGAGACAATGTATCCGGAACGGGCACATGAGTTGGAACACGAAATCGAGCATCTGCTGGAAGAAGCCCCGTGGCGCGAGGAACTTCCGGAGGAAGACGACTGGCTCAACGCCCTCAGCAACTACCTCTGCGAACTCAAGGAGAGCCAAATCCGCTCCGGACTGCACATTTTTGGCGAAGTTCCGCAGCACGAGCGTCGGCTCGATTTTTTGCTCAGCCTACTGCGAATGTCCTCGGTGGAACGCCCCGGGCTGCTCCAAGCGTTGCTCGGCAAGCAGTCGGATTTCGACCTCGATTCCCTGTCGATCACCAAGCGTGACCACGTGGAGGGATTGGCGCGGGACTGGGTGGCAAGAGAATTACAAATTACGAATTACGAATTACGAATTGGTGGGGCGTTCCCGGACAATGAAGCGATTCAGGCTTTGCGGGAATGGTTGCACGAAACACTGATTCCACGTCTGGATCGCTGCGCACTCGAACCGCAACGATTGCTGGGCGGCCTCTCCGGGAAGTTCCTTGCGCCCGGACCTGCCGGAGCGCCGACGCGGGGGCGTATTGACGTGCTGCCGACCGGACGCAATTTCTACTCGATCGATCCGCGTGTGCTTCCAACGCAGACTTCGTGGAAATGCGGACAGCGACTGGCAGACGCGCTGCTGGAACGCTACAAGGCTGACCACGGCAACTGGCCAAAGACGCTGGCGTTGGTGATCTGGGGCACCTCGAACATGCGCACCGGCGGTGACGATTTGGCACAGGCGCTCTGGCTTTGGGGCTGCGAGCCGGTTTGGGAACCGATTTCCGGGCGTGTCGTGGATTTCGAGATTCTGCCCGTCTCGGTGCTGGGACGACCCCGCGTGGATGTCGTCTTGCGCGTTTCCGGGATGTTCCGGGATGCCTTTGGAGATGCGATGCGGCTGCTGTCCACCATTCCGAAACGCCTCGCCGCACTGGACGAACCGGAAGACCTCAACCCGATTCGGGCCGCGTGGCTCCGGGATCAGCAACGGCTGGTACAGTCGGGGCATGCCCCGGAAGTGGCAGAGCAGTTGGCCGAGTTGCGCGTCTTCAGTTCTGGTCCCGGATGCTACGGCACGGGCCTGTTGCCACTGATTGACGCAGGCAACTGGGAAACGAAGGGCGACCTCACCGAGGTCTTCCTCAAGTGGGGTGGGCACGCCTACCGCGCCGACGGCTCCAGCACCGAGGAAATCGGCTTGCTCCGGGATCGGCTTTCCACCGTGGAGATCGTCCACCAGAACCAGGACAACCGCGAACACGACTTGCTCGACTCAGACGATTACTTCCAGTTTCAGGGCGGACTCCACGCCGCCGTTTCCGAACTGCGCGGGCAAGCTCCGATCACCTACCACGGCGATTCTGCAAACCCGGAAAAAGTGCGCATCCGCACCCTCAAGGAGGAGTTCAACCGCGTCTTCCGCAGCCGCGTCCTCAACCCAAAGTGGATTTCCGGGATGCGCGAACACGGCTACAAGGGCGCGTTTGAGATGGCGGCAACCGTGGATTACCTCTTTGGCTACGACGCGACCTGCGACATCGTGGCAGACTACCAGTACGAGGAGATCGCTCAAACACTGTTGCTTGATCCGGAACAACAGCAGTTCTTCCGAGACCACAACCCGCTCGCCTTGCGCGATGCCGCCCAACGTCTGCTCGAAGCCCACGAACGCCAGCTCTGGGAAGACGCGAATCCGGAAACACTGGACGCGCTTGAATCCGCGATTATCGAGATTCAGGGGGAGTTGGAATAAAAGTGCAACCACGGCCTTGACTCCGTGCACACTTTTCGGTCATACAATCGTCAGAAAACGCCAGCAAGGAAAAGAAGATGCGACTCAATGTCCGGTGAGTGGTTTGAGCCTGATGAGAGATTGCTGGTTCACATTGAGAATGAAAAAACTCAGGTAGGGCTCACATCAGGGGAGCGCTCATTGAGATGTCAAATCCTCCGTGAGGGCTTGTCGTTGTTCATGCGAAAGAGGAGCTTCCAGCATGAGGTTTGGGTGGCCGCTACCCAGCGCAATCGGGGTTTCCCCGCTGGTGTCGAATTTGAGGTACTGCACGGAGGAGAGCCGGTCGTCGTCAATCTGCCGTGTATCGTAGATTGCGGGAATCCGCCGTCCGTCCTCCAAGAGCGCATAGAGCTTTTCCGGCAGGCCAAGCAGCTTGCGGAGTTGCACGGCGCGTTCCTCCGGGCTGGTGTATTCGATGAGCAGGACGCAGCCCAACTCTCCTTCCGCACCCAGCAGTTCATTGTAGGTGTTGATCTCGTGTTGAATGTCGGATTCCTTGACAATCTTTTCTGTCCGCATCATCTCTTGCACCTGATAGCGTACCGTCTCGGCGTTCTCAAAGAGAAAAGTGAGGTGGTCGCCAACATGAATGCGGCGGACTTCCTTGACCTTGAGAACCTGCTCGCGGATTGCGTTGCGCTGTTCCTCGTAAGTGGCGTAATCAATAATTTCGTGGCGTTCGACAAGACGCATTAGACTTCTTCGGATGGTGTGATTTTTTGGGGGAAACCGTCCTCGCGGTAGGCACGGGCGAGGATGGACATGGGGTGCATGGCGCGGACTCCCGCAAATTGTCCGAACTGAATCGCGGCCAGTGGGCAGTCAGTCGCCCAGACTTCTGCACGGGCGTCCTTCATGCCGTCAAATGCCTTCTTGCCGATGCGTCCGGAATCCTCGAAGGACTCGACCTTCATGGCATAGGTGCCATCGTGTCCACAGCATTCCATCGTGGTCGTGGGTTTCACTCCGGGAATCTGCCGGAGCAGGTCACGCCCCTTGAAGCCGACTCCCTGTGTGCGCAAGTGGCACGGGGCATGGTAGGCCACTTTCTCCCCCGGAGTGCTTTTGAAATCCTTGTTGAAACGTTCCTCCTTGCGGATCTTCCAGAGGAAATCAGCGGGGTTCTGTACCGCTTCTGCAAGCTGCTGCGCCCGTTCCCGATCCTTGCCTGCAAGCAGTTCCGGATATTCGCGTGACATCATCATCGAACAGGTTGGGTTGATCGCCAGCACCTTTGCTCCGGACGCGACATAAGGCAGCAGCACATCGAGGTTGTGCTGGGCTTGCTTGCGGACGAGTTCCAAGTTGCCCTGTTCCCACGCAGGCATCCCGCAGCACTGGAGTCCCTTGGCACAGGCGCAGTTGACCTGACTCCGCTCCAACACCTCCAAAGTGTCCTGCCCAATCTGCGGCTCGTTGTTCTGGACGTAACACGTCTGAAACAGCACCGCCTCGACACCCTCGGTCGCCGACTGGATTTTCCCACGATCCCCGGCAATTTGCTCAAAGGTCCGTGGGGCAAAATCCGGAAGCTCCTTGTCCCGGTGAATGCCGAGTGCCTTTTCCAGCAGCCAGCGGTGCGCCTTGGTGCGGTTCATTGCGTTGGCGAGGCCGAAGCTGGCCCGCGCCGCCTTGGCGGAAGCGTCCGGATCACGCAGCACCCGATCTCGTAGCGAGGGTGGTCGTTGCTTTGCCTCAAGCGCCTTGTAACGGTGGACAAGCTTCGGGAAATCGAGCTGGAATTCGTGCTCCTCACGGGGGGTGTACGGGCACTGCACCTCGCAAAGCTTGCACTGGAAACAGGCGTTCATGATGCGCTCGGTGTCCTGCGCGTTCACCTTCCGGACATCTCCGTCGTATTGCTGGTCGAGCAAATCGAAGAGCGTGGGGAAGGAGTCGCAGTACTTGAAGCACCTGCGGCAACCGTGGCAGATTTCGTAGGCGCGAGTGAGTTCCTTTTGGAAGGCCGACTCGTCCCAATACTTGGGTTCGCTCGGATCGTAGCAGAGGCCGTCCGAGGGCAGATAGGAGATGTTTTCGGATTCAGTGCTCATGTCAGAAACCTGTTCTTAGCGGAGGAAGCAGACAGGCAAGGGTGCCGGGAAATATAAAAAGGTGGGGCGTTCGCGCCACAATTGCAGCACGAACGCTTGGGTTCCCAACGGTGCAATCAGGAGACGCTGTCGAGCATTTGCTGGAAGCGTCCGGCGTGGGATTTCTCGGCCTTGGCGAGGGTCTCGAACCAGTCGGCGATTTCACCGAAGCCTTCCTCGCGGGCGGATTTTGCCATGCCCGGATACATGTCCGTGTATTCGTGGGTTTCCCCAGCGATGGATGCCTTCAGGTTTTCCGGGGTTTCTCCGATGGGCAGACCTGTGGCAGGATCACCCACCTGCTGGAGGTAGTCGAGGTGTCCGTGGGCGTGGCCAGTTTCTCCTTCGGCGGTCTGCCGGAAATTTCCGGCAATTTCCGGGAAGCCCTCAACATCGGCAGCCTTGGCCATCCAGAGGTAGCGGCGATTGGCTTGAGACTCCCCTGCGAAGGCGTCTTTGAGGTTCTCGTGTGTTTTGGTTCCGTCCAGATTTGGCATAGTCTCCTTTTTAGATGAAATGCTCCCGCAGGAGCGTTAGGGAATTAACGGCAAAACTGCAATTTGGCAGTTCTATATTCTAGTCAAGAACTGCAAATTCTCCAAGCATTTTTTCAGTTCCGGAGTTCAGACGGGGAGCACTCTCTCGTTGACCTTGAAAACGCCTTGCCTATATTCGTGGAAATCGCTCCAATAAATCCACCTACAGCGCTTGTGGCGCGGACTCTCAATTTCTAACATCAAGCAAAGGAGTGCACATGATCGAGGTTGGATCACAGGCTCCGGACTTCACGTTGGACAGCCAGCTTGGGGAATTTTCCCTGAGTCAATTCAAGGGACAGAAGCATGTCATGCTCGTCTTCTACCCCCTCGACTGGACGTCCACTTGAAGCAAGGAGATTCCGGACTTGGAGCAGAGCATCGCCGACTTCAAGGCCGCAGACACTCAGGTTCTGGGTGTGAGCGTGGACAGCAAGTTCAGCCATGACAACTGGGCCAGTTCTCTCGGTGGGGTTTCGTACCCACTGCTGGCGGACTTCCATCCCAAGGGCGCAATGGCCCAGTCATATGGGGTGTACTTGGAGAAGAGGGGTCTCATCGCCCGCTCGACCGTGATCATTGACAAGCAAGGCGTGGTGCGCTACGCCGCGCTGGTCGAGGCCGGAGGCCGACGCTACGCCGCCGATTTGCTGGCCGAGTGCCAAAAAATCAACAACAGCTGACCCCTCTCATGCGGGCGCTGCGGTGTCCGCATTTCCAAAACTCCAATGGAACTGTACTACTACGAAGCGTGCGGTTTTTCGCAGGCAGTGCTGAACACGCTCAGGAATCTCAAGGTGCTGGATCAGGTGGAACTGAAGAACATCCGGGAGCATCCGGAGTTTGAGGCAGAACTGATTGAGCGCACCGGCAACAAGACCGTGCCGTGCTTGGTGGTGGAGGGCAAGACGATGAAGGAATCCGAAACCATCAAGAAGTACCTCGTCTCCCGGTTTCTCTGAACTCAAGTTTCTGCGGCACCTCGGGCCATGATGAGCTTGCCGGTCCGGACCATCTCCACCAGCCCCATCGTGCCCAGCAGCCGCTCCAGCGCATCAATCTTCGAGGAATTTCCGGTGGTCTCGATGATGAGTGACCGCTCGGTGATGTCCACCGTCTTGGCTCGGAAGACCTCCACCACCTGAAACACTGCTGAGCGCAATTCCGGCTCGACCTCGACCTTGAAGAGTGCCATTTCACGATCCACGGAATCCGATGATTCGTGGTGCGAGGCGTGGACGACATCCACGAGTTTGTTGAGCTGCCGGAGGATCTGGTCGAAGTCAACCGGATTGCCGATCACCACCACAGTCATCCGCGAGAACTGCGGATCGTGTGCGGCGGAAACGACGAGGGATGCCACGTTGTAGCCGCGCCGGGCGAAGGTTTGGGCGATCCTGACGAGGACGCCGGGCTTGTTATTGACGAAGATGCTGATGGTGAATTGCTCTTCCATGAGGGTCAGGAGTCAGAATTCAGGAGTCAGAATTCAAGAGCCTAGAACCCATGAGGCAGGGTCCAGACTTCTGAAGGGTGGATGCTCAATGCAATCAGGTGCTGCCGACAGGTTTTTCGAGCTTGGTGGTTGGAGGCGGCTCATCGATCAACATGTCTGCGACCGGAGCGCCTGAAGGAATCATCGGGAACACGTTATCGGCCTTGACCACCACGGCATCAATCAACACCGGGCCAGCGTTGTAGTCCAGGGCCTTCTTGAGAATGCGGGTGACATCTCCAGCACGGCGGATGCGGAAGCTCTTGATCCCATAGGCTTCGGCGAGTTTCACGAAGTCCGGATTGCCCTCCATGCCCACGCCGCTCTCGCGGTTGTCAAAGAACAACTGCTGCCACTGCCGGACCATGCCGAGGTAGCTGTTGTTGATGACGAGGATCTTGATCGGGAGCTTGTGGATTGCTGCCGTGGCCAGTTCGAACTGCGTCATCTGGAAGCCACCATCACCCACCACGGCAATCACCAGATCATCCGGACATCCAAACTGTGCGCCAATAGCTGCTGGGAGTCCGTAACCCATCGTTCCGGCTCCGCCGCTGGAGAGCCACTGACGCTCGCGGGAGGATTTGCAGAACTGTGCCGCCCACATCTGATGCTGCCCCACGTCGGTGGCGATCACACCACGCGATTCTGTGAGTCGGTTCAGTTCGTCAAGAACATGCTGTGCCCGCAAGCCGCCGCGCTTGGGGTACTTGAGGGGATGCCGTCGTTTCCACTTCGCGATCTGTGTGAGCCACGGCTTGGTCTTGAGAGGTTTCACGAGCGGAAGCAAGTCTGCGAGCACAAGGCTCGCATCACCCTGAAGTGAGATATCGGGCTGGATGATCTTGCCAAACTCGGCGGGGTCGATGTCGATGTGAATCTTGACGGCCTCCGGACAGAAGGCACTGACCTTGCCGGTGATACGGTCGTCCCAGCGGGCGCCGATGGCCATGATCAAATCACAGTCCACCACCGTCTTGTTCGCGTAGGCGGTGCCGTGCATCCCAAGCATTCCCACGGACAACTCATGGGTTTCCGGAAATGCTCCCTTGCCGAGCAGAGTGGTGGTGACCGGTGCCCCCAGCTTTTCGGCCAAGGCCCGCACCTGCTTTCCGGCTTGGGAGATCACTGCGCCTGCCCCCACATAAAGCAGTGGGCGTTTGGAGTTCATGAGCAGATCTGCCGTGCGTTGCAAGTCGTCCGGATCGCAGCGGGTCTGCACCTGATAACCGGGCATGTCCACTTTGTCTGGGAAGTCGGCGGTGCATTCGGCGGTCTGCACGTCCTTGGGAATGTCTACCAACACCGGCCCCGGACGCCCGGAACTGGCAATGTAAAACGCCTCTTTCAGTACGCGAGGCAAGTCGTTGATGTCCTTGACGAGGTAGCTGTGCTTGACCACCGGCATGGTGACTCCAAAGACATCGGCTTCCTGAAAGGCGTCCTTGCCGAGGTTCACTGTGAGCGTCTGGCCCGTGACCACAACTAGCGGGACTGAATCCATCTGGGCGGTGAGCAATCCGGTGACCGTGTTCGTTGCACCGGGACCGGAAGTGACGAGGACCACGCCGGGCTTGCCAGTGGCGCGGGCATAGCCATCTGCCATGTGGGTGCCGCCCTGTTCGTGCCGGACGAGGACGAGCTTGAGTTTCGAGGCATCCACCAAGGCGTCAAAAATGGGCATGCACGCTCCGCCCGGGTACCCAAACACAAAATCAACGTCCTCGCGTTCAAATGCCTCGATCACAACTTGTGCACCGTTCATGTCACTTTCTCCTGTTGTAGTAATCTAAGGGTGTCAACTTTTCTAAAAGACTTGCATGTTTTTCAGGAGAATTCAAGAAAATTGTGCAAATCAACAACAAAAATTCGCTTATCCTCTCAGGGTGGGTGAATTCAGGTGTCGAGTCGTGAGGAAATTTCCACTTTGTGAAAATCCGTGCGAATTCATCATTTCTGACGAAGATTCCAAGAAACCATTTGCTTGTTCGCAGGGTATTGGCTAAAACATGGTTGCTTGAACTGAAAATTGGTTTTTCAAACTCCAACCCCAAACGCTCGCTTGCTTGCTCCGGACACTCAGAAGGAAATCACGCAACTCCTCAGCCGCTATCCCATCAAGCGCAACGCTCTACTGCCGATCCTGCATGTGGTGCAAAAGGCCAACGCAGGCTACCTAACCCCGGAACTGCTTGAAGAGGTGGCGGGCATCTGCGAGGTTTCCCAAACCCACGTTGAAGGCGTCATCAGCTTCTACACGATGTACAAGCTGGAGAAGCCCGGAAAGTTCCATCTGCAGGTTTGCACCTGTGTGCCTTGCTGTCTGCTGGGCGGCGAAGAGCTTTTGGAGCATGTGGAGCAGCAGTTGGACACGCACGCGGGCCACACGGCGGACGATGGCGTGTTTAGTGTGGAAGAGGTCGAGTGCATCGGCGCCTGCAGCTACGCCCCTGCTGTGATCGTCAACGAGGACTACCACGAGCAGATGAATCCGGAGAAGCTGGACCGACTGCTGGACAAACTGCGTACACAAGGACAGGCCCATGCTTGAGGAAACGCTGGTACTCTTCCGGAACATCCGGAACTCCGACTACGACAAATCCCTCAAGGGCTACAAAAAGACAGGCGGCTTCACGGCACTGAGGAAGGCGCTGGAGATGCAGCCCGGCGAAATCGTGCAACTCACGAAAGATTCCGGACTGCGGGGACGCGGTGGCGCAGGCTTCCCGACCGGACTCAAGTGGAGTTTCATGGCGAAGGGTACGGGCAAGCCGACTTACCTCGTCTGCAACGCCGACGAATCCGAACCCGGAACCTGCAAGGACCGTGAGCTGATGCTCCACGACCCGCATCAATTTCTGGAGGGCATGATGATCAGTTGCCTCGCCATTGGCTGCCGACACGGGTATATCTACGTCCGGGGCGAATACTGGCCCTCCATCAAGTCGCTCAACGCGGCGGTGCAGGAGTTGTACGATGACGGCATCCTTGGTGAAAAACTGCTCGGCAAAGGGCCAAAGCTCGACCTGACCGTCCACCCTGGAGCCGGGGCTTACATCTGCGGAGAGGAAACCGCCCTGCTCGATTCGATTGAGGGCAAGCGCGGCCATCCGCGAGTCAAGCCGCCCTTCCCGGCAGTTTCCGGATTCAACGCCTGCCCGACGACGGTGAACAATGTTGAAACGCTTGCCTGCCTGCCCTTCATTGTCAACGAAGGCGCAGAGGTGTTCAAATCGTTCGGCCCGGAGAACAACGCGGGCACTCACCTCATCAGCCTCAGCGGACACGTCAACAAGCCCGGAGTCTATGAGGTGCGGCTGGACGCGAACCTCAAGGACATCATTTACGATCTCGGTGGCGGCATTCCCAACGGCAAAAAGCTCAAGGGGGTGATTCCGGGAGGCGCGTCCTCTTCCGTGCTGACTGCCGCTGAGATTGATGTCACCTACTCCTTTGATGCCCTCGCCAAAGCCGGAACGATGATGGGTTCGGCGGCGATCATGGTGTTTGATGAAGACACGGATGCCGTCAAGCTGTTGCACCGTATCGTCCGCTTCTTCAGCCATGAATCCTGCGGACAATGCACCCCCTGCCGTGAAGGCACGCACTGGGCACGCATGATCATCCGGGACTTTCTTGACGGTAACGGCAACGAGCGCAAGCTCAAGCGTCTGCACCGTGTGGGTGGCAACATGATAGGCACCACGGTTTGTGCGCTTGGGGATGCCTGCGGCATGCCCATTCAAGCGTTCACGACTAAATTCGCGGATGAGTTCCGCGAGGTCCAAGCCCTCGCTGCCTGAATAAGGCAGAAGGCAAAAGGCAGATGAGCGACAAAGCTTAGAGCGTGTTCAGTGGACAGAGAAACAAAGCCGGAAACCGATAGCTGAACACTGACAACTGACAACTATAAACCAACCAGCAACCAGCAATGCCTGTTTTCCACTTGGATGGCCAGCCCGTTGAGTTTGAACCGGGAGAGAAGGTGCTGTCCGCCGCGCTCCGTGCCGGGGTCGAGGTTCCACACTACTGCTTCCATCCTGGACTCTCGGTGGTGGCGACCTGCCGCATGTGCCTTGTGGACGTGGTGGACATGGGCAATGGACGTCCGATGCCGAAGCTCCAGACCTCGTGTTCGATGGACGCGGTGGAGGGCATGAAGGTGGAAACGCAGAACACAAAGACGCTAGAGGCCCGCGAAGATGTGATGGAGTTTCTGCTCATCAACCATCCGCTCGATTGCCCAATCTGCGATCAGTCCGGCGAGTGCGTGTTGCAGGATTATTCCTTTGAACACGGCACGGGGAAGTCCGAGATGGAGTACGCCAAGCGCGTGTATGGTTGGCGGGACATTGGCACCTTCGTCGCGCTGGAACGCAACCGCTGCATTCACTGTACGCGCTGCGACCGCTTCACCCGCGAGGTCACGGGCACCAACGAGTTTGGCATGTACAACCGGGGGCATGAATTGACGGTGGACACCTACGCCGACCGTCCAATGACCAATAAGTTTCAGGGCAACATGGCGGACATCTGCCCGGTCGGAGCGATCACGGACAAGGAATTCCGCTTCAAGCGCCGCGTCTGGCGTCTCAAGAAAACCCCGTCGATTTGCACTGGATGCTCCACGGGTTGCAATGTCACCATCGAGTACGACAAGAACGAGGTCTTCCGGCTCAAGCCGCGTGAGAATCCAGCCGTCAACCGCTGGTGGATGTGTGATGAGGGACGCCTCAGCTACCGCGTGATGAACGAGCGCGAAAACCGCATCATGAAACCGCTGGGCCGTGTGCAGGGGAAGCTACAGCCAGTTTCCTTTGAACAGGCGTATCAGGCACTCGCCGAGCGCATTTCCACCCTCAATCCGGGAGCGGGAGACGTATTGGTGTTGACCGACACGAACGCCAGCAACGAGGCGCTGTTCATGTTCAGGAAGTTCGCGCAAGACGGCTTAGGTGCAGAGCAGGTCTATTGCCCAATGCCAGACTGGCAGCAGCCGGAATCTGATTTTTTCATTAATTCGCTCATCACCACAGACAAGACTCCGAACCGTGCCGGTGCCCGCGAACTTGGACTCACCGGAGTGGCTGACACGGCAGAACTTGCAACCGCGCTTGCGGCAAACCCCAAGGTGGTCATCGTCCTCGGCAATCCGTTTGAGAACGCAACGGAACTTCGGGAGACACTCAGCAAAGCCCAACTGATTGTGTCAATCAGCACACTCTTCAACGGTTGGGCCGAGATTGCCGATGTCGTGCTTCCCGGACAACTGCATTCTGAGCAGAATGCGACCTACACGAACAAGCAACGACGGGTGCAGCGCACCCACAGCGCGGTGCAAGCCCCACGGCAGACTCGCCCGGAGTGGCAGATTTTTGCCGATCTGCTTCGAGTCTTGGACAAAGACTCCGGGCTTGATAGCGCGGACACGGTTTTGCAGGCACTTGGTCAGGAGGTTTCAGCTTTTCAGAACATTTCGTTGACCGGGATTTCCGAAGCCGGAACTTTGCTTCCCGGCGAGTCAAGTGATTCCGGGCGCTCGCTCGTCGATCTCCGCACTGCTTCTGCCTAAACCCCTACCTGCCAATAAAGCCGGATGATCGTTTTCTTCTATGTTTTCGCCTTGGCCAGCCTGCTCTTGGCCTTGGGGGTACTGGTGTTCAAGAACCCCATCCACAGCGCTCTCAGCCTTGTGGGCACCTTCTTCTGCCTTGCGGCGATCTATGTCATGCTCAACGCCGAGTTTGTCGCGGTGATTCAGGTCTTGGTGTACGCAGGTGCGATCATGGTGCTGTTCCTTTTCGTGCTCATGCTGCTTTCCTCAAACGACAACGATCAATACGCCCTCAAGCTCAATGTGCCGAGAGGTCTGGCGGTCGCCACCACGGGAGTGCTGCTTGTCCAAATCCTCACAGCGTTCATGGACCCGACGATCCGCTTTGGCGAACCCGGAGCCTATCCTGTGGAGCGCATTCAGGAAATTGGTTCCATCGCTCTCATCGGGCAGTTGCTCTTCACGGAGTTCGTGCTGCCTTTTGAGGTCATTTCGATTCTGCTGCTGGTCGCCGTGATTGGGGCGGTCATCATCGCTAAACGACGCGTTTCCTGAGAGTCCGGATGATTCCCATCTCCCATGTCCTCGTCCTCAGTGCCCTGCTCTTTAGCATTGGAGTGCTGGGGGTCATGTTGCGCCGCAACGTCATTGTCGTTTTCATGAGCATCGAACTGATGCTCAACGCCGTGAACCTCTCCTTCGTCGGCTTTGCACGCACGATGGACGACATGACGGGTGTCATCTTCATCTTTTTCATCATTGTCGTAGCGGCAGCAGAAGCGGTGGTCGGACTCTCGATCATCCTCTCCATCTACCGGACCCGCAAGACGCTCAACATCGACGAATTCAATCTGCTCAAGTGGTAGCCATGTCTCAAATCTGGCTGGTCCCGGCTTTTCCACTGCTGGGCTTCCTTCTCAACGGTTTTTTCGGAAAGTTCTTCGGTAAGCGTTTCGTCACGATCATCGCTCCGGCGGCGGTGGGCTTTGCGTTTTTGCAGTCTCTCATCCTCTTCTTTGAAATGCGGGCAGCGGATGGACACCGTCTAGTGGAGACGCTGTACACTTGGATGGCGACGGGTGCTTTCCAGGTCGATGTTGCCTTTCAGGTTGATCAGCTTTCCGGACTCTATCTCCTGATCATCACGGGCGTGGGTTTTCTCATCCACGTTTATTCGATTGGCTACATGGGGGAGGAAGCGGGCTACTACCGCTACTTCGCCTACCTTAACCTCTTCATCTTCTTCATGCTCGTTCTCGTGTTGGGCGACAGCTTCTTGCTGATGTTCGTCGGCTGGGAAGGGGTGGGCCTCTGTTCATATCTGCTGATCGGCTACTACTTCGAGAAACACTCGGCTGCTGAGGCGTGCAAGAAGGCGTTCCTCTTCAACCGCGTGGGTGACTTCGGAGTGCTTTCTGCCGTGATGTTGATTTTCATCACCTTCGGCACTCTCAATTTCAATATGGTCAACGCCGAAGCCGCCTCGCGCTTGGAAGCCGGAGGCATTTTGGTGACGGTGATCACACTTTTCCTCTTCCTTGGAGCCACCGGAAAATCCGCGCAGATTCCGCTCTATGTCTGGCTTCCGGACGCAATGGAGGGGCCGACTCCGGTTTCCGCGCTCATCCATGCCGCAACGATGGTGACGGCGGGACTTTACATGATCGCTCGACTCAGCCACCTCTTCGTGCTGGCGCCCTTCACGATGAACATGATCGCAGTCATTGGTGCAGCCACAGCCTTGTTGGCGGCGACCATTGCGCTCACGCAGACAGACATCAAGCGTGTGTTGGCATACTCCACCGTCAGCCAGTTGGGTTACATGTTCCTCGCACTTGGGGTGGGGGCGTTCTCCGCAGGTATCTTTCATGTCATGACCCACGCCTTCTTCAAAGCGTTGCTCTTCCTCGGTTCCGGATCAGTGATCTATGCAATGCACCACGAACAGGACATGATGCGCATGGGCGCACTGCGCAGAAAACTGCCTGTGACTTACTTCACAATGCTGATGGGCACATTGGCGATTGCAGGCATTCCCTTTTTCTCCGGATTCTTCAGCAAGGATGAAATCCTCTGGAAAGCGTTCAGTTCACCCTTGGGGGGCGGAGGTTTCTGGTTGGTCGGCTTTGTCACCGCAGGGTTGACCTCGTTCTATATGTTCCGGCTCATCTACCTCACCTTCCACGGGGAGTCCCGGGTGGATGCTCACACTGCTGAACATTTGCACGAATCTCCAGCAGTGATGACGGTGCCGCTCGTGATCCTTGCAGTGCTGTCTGTGTTTGGAGGTTTCTTCGGGGTTCCCCACATCCTGAATTTTCTGCCCAACGGCATAGAGCTTTACTTCGAGGGCTTCTTCGCGCAAGTTCCGGGAACCAGCCATGGTTCCGCCGCCGCAGAGGTTGGGCTGATGATCGCCTCCGTTTTGCTTGCAATCATTGCTTGGTCACTAGCTCGGCGCTACTACGCAACGAGCCTTGAAGCCGCAGCCATCCTCCGCGAGCGTTTTCAACTGGCGTATCGGCTCTCTCTCCACAAGTGGTATGTGGATGAAATCTACAACGCCGTCATCGTCGTGCCTGCAAAACTGTTTTCCACCTTCGTACTCTGGAAACTGATTGACCAAAATATCATTGATCGGCTGGTGATGCTGCCCGGAAATGTCGCCCGTGGAATCGGTAGTGGTTTGCGCCTCACCCAAAACGGGATGATGCAGAGCTACGTGCTCATCTTCTCGTTGGGAGCCATGCTCATCCTCGGATTTGTGCTGCTCTAGTACACGAGACCTTCCAGTTTCACAAAACCTTTTCAGCTTGAATGCAGAACCCGCAACAGCTTGCGGGTTTCTTGTCTCTTGTCCTCTCCCGCAGTTTGCTGGACCACGCCGCTTTCATCTTCGACTGGGGTTCTCGGCCAAAGTTCGGTAAATGTTGAAGCTCCACCTCTTGCCCATCAACAACACAGGAGGCTCCATGAGTTCCTTAGCCGCAACAATCGAGCCGCAAGCGATACGCCGACCTGCTTGCGGTTCCGGAACCACTGGTTGCAGAAATCCTTTGCGGGGAACTGCACACGCACCCCCGACCAACTCCGAGTCATGCAGTCACGTCTTCGTCAATTGGCGATGAACTGGTCAGCCCTTTCCACAAGGGGCGCGGCGGCCCTGGCGGCGGGTGGATTCTGGACGAGCCGGAGGTGCATCTTGGCGAGCATGTGCTGGTTCCCGATCTTGCAGGCTGGTGCAGGGAGCGGCTGCCGAAAATCCCGGAAACCGCCTATTTCGAACTCGCTCTGGATTGGGTGTGCGAAGTGCTGTCGCCCTCCACGGCTCGCACGGCTCGTGTCCTCAAGCTCCCAATTTATGTGGAATTCGGAGTTGCCCACTGCTGGCTGGTGGACCAGAAAATCAAGCTGTTGGAAGCCATTGCCCTGCAAGACGGGCAATGGACTCTGCTGGGGAGTTATGGAGGAAACGATGAAATCCGTGTTGCACCGTTTGACGCGATCACTTTTCCGCTCTCCGTGCTCTGGGCGGAGTGAGTGCGGAGGCTCGTGCGCAATTTTTCAGCCCAAGGCCTCAGCCAGTCTCTTTGCTTCAACGAATGGCGCCTTTAAGCATGACGTTCTACGGATCTGAAACGATTTGAACTCAGGCGTTTTATCCACGAAAATCTGTGGCAAAAAATAACTCGGTGTTGCGGGCCGGGTCAAGGGCACAGCTCCGTCAGCACCTTCTGAAGCAAGCGCAAACCGGAGCGGTCCTTGAGACTGAGGATGGATTCAGGATGAAACTGCACGGAGGCAATCGGCAGAGCTTTGTGCCGCAAGCCCATGATCACACCATCCTCGGTTTCTGCCGTCACCTCCAGTTCCTCCGGAAGCGTCTCGCGCTTCACGAAAAGGCTGTGGTAACGACCCGCCGTGAAAGGGCTGGATAGTCCTGAGAAAATCCCAGAGTTGTTGTGCTGTATCTCAGAGGGTTTGCCATGCACCGGATGCTCGAAGGTGCCCAGTTTTGCCCCGAAATGCTCGGCGATTCCTTGATGCCCGAGGCAGACCCCAAAGAGCGGAAGCCCACGCTGCACCACGGCTTTGACGAGTTGTGGCACGCCCTGTTCGGACGGCGTGAACGGTCCCGGAGAGAGGAAGACGAGATCGGGTTTGATCTCATCGAGCATGGACTCAGGAAAGCCCGCCCGCAGCGTGATCACCTTGGCTCCGGTCTGCCGGACGTAACTTGCCAGCGTGTGGACAAAGCTGTCGTGGTAGTCCACGAAAAGCACCGTGCGGTCCTTGCCGGATTGCGGCAAAGCGCCGTCCGCTGCGCCTGTGGAGTTCGACTGTCCGAGCGTGGCTTCGAGAAAGGCCGATGCCTTGATGCGTGTTTCACGTTCCTCGGCTTCCGGGTCGGAATCGTAGAGCAGCGTCGCGCCCGCCCGCACGGTGGCGGTGCCGTCCTTGAGGTGGACGGTGCGCAGCGTCATGCCCGTGCTGACGTAGCCGTTGAACCAGAGAAAACCGATACAGCCGCTGTACCACCCTCGCGGCGACAGTTCCAAATCCTCGATGGTCTGCATAGCAATCGGTTTGGGTGATCCTGTGACGGTGCAGGCCCACATGTGGGTGAGGATCGCATCCAGCGCGTCGCGCTCGTCCAGCAGTTCGCCCTCAACGTGATCCACGGTGTGGATCAGCCGGGAATAACGCTCCAGCATCCGCCGTTCTAGCAATTTCACTGTGCCGGGTTTGCAGACGCGGGCCATGTCGTTGCGGTCCACGTCCGTGCACATCGTCAATTCCGATTCCTCTTTTTCTGAAGAAATCAGGGTTTTGATGCGCTCGGCGGTTTCCATCGGATCACCGCCGACGGGCACGGTTCCAGAGATCGGACTGGTCTCGAAGCGGTTGCCGCTGATGCGGACGTACATTTCTGGTGAGGCACCCACGATCTGCTCCCTGCCCATGTTGATGAGGAAACTGTAGGGACTGGGATTACGCTCACAGATTCTCCGGAAGAGCGCGGAAGGTGTGTCGTTGAATCCGGTCGAAAACGCCTGCGACAGCACGATCTCGAAGAAATCCCCGCGTTGGCAGCCCTCGCGGATGCGTTCGACTTTTTGCTGAAACGCTCCCGGTTCGTGGTCGCAGTGAATCTGTCCGTCCGCTGTTCCGGAAGCCCGTGGGCACTCTGCGCCCGTGTTCCACCAACTTTCCGTGAGTCCGTCCGGGGTGTGGATGTGGTATTGCAGCAGGAACGCCTCCTCCTTCTGGCGGTCCACCGCGACGAGTTCCACGGGCAAAAAAAGGTGGCAATCCACCTGTTCCGGGTCACGGGCGTGGCGGGTGGCGATTTCCTCGAACTGCAACACGAGGTCGTAGCCGAAGGCGCCGTAGAGGCCGAGGTAGGAATCCTCGCTGCGAAAGAGTTCACAGAGCGAGCGGATCACGGAGAACACGCTGGGTTGGCGGCTGCGTTCCTCCTCCGGGAAGAAGTCGGGCATCGGCTTCACCGTGCCGGAAACCTGCTCCGGATGCTCCACCAGCGTTTCCAGATGCGGATGCCCGCGCAAGGCCGGGGCAATCAACCGCAGCAGTTTTGTGCCGTTGGGGTTGAGCGCGTTCCACTCGAAATGCCGCTGGCGCGTGACCAACTCCAACGCTGGATGAATGAAGCCCAAGTCCCAGCGCGAGTAGCGATCAGGCACCTCGTAGTTGCTGACAAACAGCGCCCCCTTGTGCGTGTCAATGTACTGGTACACCTTGTCTAGCGCGTGTTTGGTTTCCAGCGGCGTGACTCGCTTCTCGATGCAGATGCCGCCTGCGGTCGTGTAGGTGGTGTTGCTCATGAAATCAAAGTGAGGTCACAAGGGTTCCAGGGTATTTCCTAATGGCGCGGAGTTCCCTCCAACAGAGCTTCAGGACCAACGAAATCGAACCTGCCCAGTCAGAATGAGTCCTGCGACACAGCAGCTTGGTTGTCAAGAGAACGGACATGGAGGATGCCCGGCTGCTCCAGCGGCTGAATTTGATCAATCGAGAGTGTGAGCAACGCCTGCGTGTAACCGTCCGTCCGGACAAACTCCACCTCAAAATCGCGTTCTCCCGCATGCAATGGACGATCGTGCCGACATCCCCAACCTTCAGGCCGTATTCCATCAATTCCTGTTTCAGTTCCACCAAGTTCAGTTCGTTCATGAGACTCCTCACTTCAAGGGGTAGGCCGTAACCAAGCGTGGGGGAGTGTCTTGCTCCACAATCCACACGGTACGAAAGGGCACCTTGCGTCCTGTCGTCGTGTGCAAGTTCCCGTCAACAATATACTTGATTCCTTGCTCCACCAAAACCGTGCCCCACAACACTCGTTCGTAGCGATCTCAAAAGGGCCGTTTCAAAATCCTTGGNNCGGTTTAGGAAACCGCCGTTTTATCCTGTTAAACTATGGGAGCTGGATCCCGGAATCGGCTTGGATCAAGCAATTCCAGCAGTCAGTCCAACAATTTAGAGGTTTCCTTGAGAAAGCTCAAGACCCCTCCGTTGCGATCAAACTGCGAATACAACCCATGAGTGCAATCAAATTGCGGGAGAAATGAGATGACGAAAACGTACACGAACGATACGGAACTCTTCGCCTTGATGAAGCGGGAGTTGTTCACCGCCGTTATCGGCGATGTCATGGACAAACTGGGGTTGCTCCGTCAATTCCTGCCACCAAATATCGGCCCACTGCGTGACGATATGGTTTTGGTCGGCCGCGCCATGCCAGTTCTTGAGGCCGATGTCTTTGCTGAGAGCATCACAGGAACGGCGGGGCCACTGGCAGCCAAGCCGTTTGGATTGATGCTCGAAGCACTCGATGATCTGAAGCCAGGCGAGGTTTACGTTGCGACCGGAGCTTCACCGAGCTACGCGTTGTGGGGCGAACTGATGACGATCCGGGCGACGAATTTGGGGGCAGCCGGCGTCTTGGTCAATGGATTCGCCCGTGATACTCGGGGCATACTGGCATTGAACTTCCCGACTTTTTGCATCGGCAAGTACGCCCAGGACCAAGGCCCGCGTGGCAAGGTCATCGACTTCCGAGTTCCAGTGGAAATCGGCGGCGTCCGCATTGAACCCGGTTCGCTGCTGTTTGCTGATCATGAAGGCGTTCTCATCATTCCCCGGGAGGCGGAAGCAGAAACAATCGCCAAATCCCTTGAAAAAGCGCGTGGTGAGAAACAAGTCGCCCAGGCCATTCGCAACGGCATGAGCACCGTGGATGCCTTCCAGACCTTTGGAATCATGTGATGCTTCTGACCAGAACCCTTGAAATCGTGAAATCGGGCGGTTCAAACACAGTGGAACCGCCACGAAACTACCCAAACTTTATAGAGGTGGAGGTTCCAAGGGAGAGTCAGGTTGGGGATCTTCTGAAAATCACGATGGTTACGAGTCAGCAACGGGACTCGCAAGACCAACGCGGTTGCAGCAATCACGGCATCGGGCAGCCTGATCGACAGTTCGCTCCGCAACTTGATGGCTCGCTCTGCAATGTGTTCTGAAAGGTAACTATTCAGGTCTCAAGGAGGGTTGTTTGAGTCCTCAGATGTCCAGTCCCATCAGCGGATCGTCCCCATTGAAGGTTGCTTCGAGTGAGGGCAGTAGTTCCCGCCCTTGCTTCTTCAGCGTTGAGAGCTACGAGCGCATGATTAGAAGTCTTAATGATTAGTTAAATCACACATATACAGGATAAGATAGGTCAATGATATTAGCAAGTTAAATGAATAAATCCTTCCTGTGCATTCCCCCGTTATCCCTGATATTGGTAAGCTACTGGCACACCAGTGGCACAAGGATCATCCCAGCTAGATTGCCGCATCGATAGCTTTGGTGCGTAGCATCGCCCAGCACAGGCTAACGCCTATGCCATAGTGTGCGCAAGCCCCCCCTTTGGCACGCCGACAAGGTTTTTGATGCGCTTGCACTTCCAGCGGTGCTGAACTGTTTGCTACTTGAATCCATTTCCGTCCCACCTGCGCAGCACGGCGGCGAGTCCAAGAAGGTAAGTCCACTCACCGAGAAAACGGCAGGTGAACCAACCTCATAGCCACAGGCTCCCTTGCCTCCCGCCCCATTTTGTGGAATACTACAGCCGCAGAAAAGTTTATTACCTAAATCCTGCAATTAGATGACAAATAAACATGGAAATGGTAACATAGTCAAGTAGTTAACCTCAAAATCATCTTTTTGACCTGTCACCATTTCCATGAAGATTTATCATAACATA
>LWDU01042181.1_pt2 | contig 26252 bp, 29 predicted proteins | sample 727161 | NCBI WGS metagenome assembly LWDU01 (sample SAMN04566230, study PRJNA314399) | hydrothermal vent metagenome | isolation source: deep sea hydrothermal plume seawater | place: Mexico: Gulf of California, Guaymas Basin | collected 2004-07-11
CCTAGTACATTGAACCTAACTGCCAGAATAACTACCAGATAAGTAGATGTTCAGAGGGAAATAAAAAGGAAATTTATCTAAGCAGTTGATTCTATTGGCTGGGGATAGAGGATTCGAACCTCTACTGACGGAATCAGAAACCATATAACATATCATTTATGTTCTTAGATAGGACGCAACTGCCAACAGTACAGCCAACAAATACCAATATCTCTATATCCTAGTTAGAAATATTGGTATAAGTCTTTGAATTATATGGTGGGCCCGGAGTGACTCGAACACTCGACCTGCCGATTATGAGTCGGATGCTCTAACCAACTGAGCTACGGGCCCTAAAACAGATTTTCTTGATGGATTATAATATTAAATTAAGTATCAAGAAACGTTTTAAGCTCGTCCGAACGGGATGGATGACGAAGTTTACGTAATGCTTTAGCTTCAATCTGACGAATACGTTCACGGGTCACATCAAATTGTTTACCCACTTCTTCAAGTGTATGGTCAGTATTCATATCAATACCAAAACGCATTCTCAGTACCTTGGCTTCACGCGGAGTGAGGTCTTCTAAAGCATCGCGTGTTGTGCGACGTAAACCTTCAAAACCAGCTGAGTCACCCGGTGCTTGTATATTTGCATCTTCAATAAAGTCACCTAAATGTGAATCTTCATCATCACCAATTGGTGTTTCCATTGAAATAGGTTCTTTTGCAATTTTCAGAACTTTACGAACTTTTTCTTCAGGCATTTCCATACGTTCTGCCAACTCTTCCGGCGTAGGTTCGCGCCCCATTTCCTGAAGTACTTGTCTGGAAATACGGTTCAGCTTATTAATCGTTTCGATCATATGAACTGGAATACGAATAGTTCTAGCCTGATCAGCAATCGAACGGGTAATAGCCTGACGTATCCACCATGTTGCATAAGTAGAAAATTTATAACCACGACGATATTCAAACTTATCAACCGCTTTCATTAAACCGATATTGCCTTCCTGTATAAGATCAAGGAAAAGCAAACCACGATTAGTGTATTTTTTCGCAATAGAGATAACCAGTCTTAGGTTAGCTTCAACCATTTCTTTTTTAGCTCGACGAGCTTTTGCTTCGCCGATAGAAATAGTGCGGTTAATTTCTTTCATTTCCGAAATATCTAACAATGCATCTTCAAAAATGATCGCCAATTTTCCTTGAACCTTAAGAATTTCTTCTTCCTGTTCTTTTAGTTTTTCAGCATAAGCAGGTTTCTTTTTGATAACTCCTTTCAACCATTTGAAGTTAATTTCATTACTCGGAAAATCAGTAATGAATTCCTTACGTGGCATTCTTGCTTCTTTTACGCAAAGTTCCATAACGCGTCGTTCGGTAAAACGAATACGGTCAATTAAATCGTGCAGGTTATCCGTTAACAAAAGAATAAATTTTGGTGCAAATTTAATCTCAAGAAACCAATCTGCTAATTCTTTCTCATGAACCTTGGTTTTATTGTCATCTTTACCATAACGTTTTACTGCTTTGACATATTTAATATGAAGTTTTTCAAGCTTGGTAATGTGCTCTTTAAAATCAGCAGCAACTAGAGGAACTACTTCTTCTTCCTCTTCGTCGTCATCGGACTTTTCAACTTGAGTCGGATTGATAACTTGTATGCCTTCGTCTGGATAATATGAGGTATCGTTAAAACCAACTAAAGCATCCGTTAATTTCATTTCCTGAGCTACAATCATCGTATAGGCTTTTAGTACGGTATCGATCGTACATGGATAACTAGATAGCGCGCTTAGTACCTGGCCGATGCCTTCTTCAATACGTTTAGCAATTTTGATTTCGCCTTCACGCGTTAAAAGATCGACTGTACCCATTTCACGCATATACATTCTGACAGGATCAGTTGTACGACCAAATTCATTTTCCAGACTGGCTAATGCTGCGGCTGCTTCTGCGGCTGCGTCCTCATCAGGTGCATTGGTGTTATCTGTTATTTGTCCGTCCAGATCCGGTGGAGATTCATATACAGTAATCCCCATGTCATTAATCATGTTGACTATGTCTTCAATCTGTTCCGGCTCTACAATATCATTAGGAAGATGATCATTAACTTCACCATAAGTCAGGAAGCCTTGTTCCTTCCCTTTAGCAATAAGCACTTTAAGTAGTGACTTATCTTCCTCTTTGACGGGTTGTTGTTCTTGTTGTTCTGCTTGTTCCATAGAATGTGGCTCGAAAATTGCTATAAATTTATATAAATATTTGTGGTTTAATAACTGGTAACTGCTTGATTAATATGCAGACATTTCTCTGGGCTAAAACGATCAATAATAACACACAGACGGTGAATTCGCTAGGTCTCAGTGCTATCGTTCTCTGAATTTTCGCGGTTATTTCCTAAAGAACGTAATTCGTTTTTCATTTTGTCGGTTAATTCTTCTGTACTGCTTAAATTTCCGAACGCATGTAGTTTCGACTGATTTGTCTTTTCCTTTAGTTTTTCTAGAGAACTAAGGAAACTTTCACGTAAATTTTCATCAGAAAAATTATCATCAGCCGCATATTGTGATTCTGATGGTGCAAGCTCAATTAAACGCTGCCTAATTTTTTCTCTATCACGGTAGTTTTCAGTGATTCCAGCGATCGTTGTATTTGGGTTACTTTGAATGTATTTGACTATTTCGACTAGAAACTCAATGCCATTAATCTTTATTTCTGCAAGCTTGCTCTCCAGTGAATCATCAAGAGCTAATTCAGGTTTTCTGAGTAATAGTTTGATCGATTCTGTTAATAAACTTTGTTGCCCAGTATTTCTTATCGCTTGTTTATTTACGTTGCGTAAAGGTGAATTTACCGTACCCGTTTTTCTATATTCTTCTAATTGCTGATTCAACTCATCGCCAGGAATTCTAGTAATGCCAGTCAACTTCCTTAATAATATTGATGTTAGAGCTGGAGCAGATGAGAGTTTGCCAATAAATGGCAAGGTAACTTTTGCCATAGATGCCTGATCTTCAGGTGATGTTAAATCCATTCCTTCACTAAGATAATTAAATAGATACTCAGATAAAGGTAATTGTAAGTTGGTATCGAGAAAAGCATCTTTGCCTTTATTGCGTACAAAGGTATCGGGATCTTCCCCTTCAGGCAAAAACATAAAGTAGACTTGTTTATCGTCTTTCAATAAAGGAAGCGAGTTTTCCAGTCCTCTCCAAGCTGCTTTTTTACCTGCTTCATCACCATCGAAACAAAACACGACTTTGTTGGTGATACGAAACATTTTTTCTAGGTGTTCAGGAGTAGCTGCAGTCCCTAAGCTGGCAACCGCATTTCGTATACCAAACTGAGCTAAGGCAATGACATCCATATAACCTTCAACAACGAATAAATTCCCGATATCTTTTAATGCTTTTCTGGCCTGATATAAGCCGTACAGTTCACGGCCTTTATGAAAGATAGGTGTTTCAGGAGAGTTAAGATATTTCGGTTTGCTATCATCCAGAACTCTTCCGCCCATACCAATTGCTCTACCACGTTGGTCACGAATAGGAAATGTCAGTCGATTTCTGAAGCGGTCATAGTAACCGCCATTATCATTTTCAATAACGGCACCAATTTTAAGCAGTCGTTTTGATGCATTATCAGAACCGCCAAGTTCGCCCATCAAACTATCCCAGCCCGGTGGCGCAAAGCCTAATTCAAATTCCGCGGCAATTTCGCCACTAATCCCACGTCCTTTCAAGTAGCTAATAACGCTATCTGCTTGAGAATGTTTTCGTAATTGCTTGGCATAAAATGACGTGGCCATTTCCATGAGTTCATATAACTCACTGGATTGATTATTCGATTGCGAAAAGACTGCGGCTTCGCGAGGTATTTCCATGCCAGCACGAGAAGCAAGATCTTCAATGGCCTCAACAAAATCCATATGCAAGTATTCCATCAGGAAGCTAATGGCTGAGCCATTGGCACCGCAACCAAAGCAATGGTAGAACTGTTTTTGTTGGCTTACGGTAAAGGAAGGTGTTTTTTCTTCATGGAAAGGACAGCAGGCTTGATGATTTTTTCCGCCCTTTTTTAGCGGAACATAAGCATCGACGATATCGACGACATCGGTTCGTGAGAGTAATTCATCGATAAAGTGTTGTGGGATTCGGCCAGCCATACGGAAATAATATCAGATTAGAGGTAGAAAATAGCGATAGATAAACGCTAATAAAACAGGTAATTCGGGATACAACTGAGAGGGGTATTTCTAGTTAAGCTGTACCTTGATTAAACCGCTGACTTTTCCCATATCAGCGCGGCCTTGAAGTTCACCTTTCAGGATGCCCATGACTTTACCCATATCTTTAATCGATTCAGCGCCAGTTTTAGAAATTGCATTATCGATTAGGCTCTTTATTTCATCATCGGATAATTGAGCCGGTAAATAAGTGGTAATGATATCGAGTTCGTATTCTTCTATTTCTACCAGATCATCACGCTTGGCGTCTTTAAATTGCGATATGGAATCGCGATGCTGTTTCGCCATCTTATCGAGAATGACGACCATGTGCTCATCAGTGAGCTCAATACGATCATCGATTTCTTTTTGTTTAAATGCAGCCTGTATCATACGCAGAGCAGCTAGGAGTTTTTTCTCCTTAGCGCGCATAGCCGCCTTTACATCATCGCTTAATTTATTTTTGATATCAGCCATGGCTGATTAATAAGAAATCGAAGCGGGACTTAGAATGGGCGGATACGGTGCAAAACGTTTCTAGATGCTTGCTTTTGTGAACGTTTGACTGCTGCTGCTGCTTTACGTTTACGTACTTGAGTTGGTTTTTCATAGAACTCACGACGATGAACGTCAGCTAGCGTGCCTGCTTTTTCACATGAACGCTTAAAGCGGCGCATTGCAATATCAAACGGTTCGTTGTCTCTTACCTTAACTGAGGGCATAGTGCTTATATTCCTTAACTTCTTTACTTGGATTTTAAAAAGGCGAGTATTTTAGTGAGAATGGGTGAAATTGCAACGCAAATAACAAGAATATCAGGAAAACATTGAGATAAATGCAGGTATTAGGAATAGAAAGTTCGTGTGACGAGACCGGAATAGCCATATATGACTCTGAAGAAGGCTTACTAGCCCATAATCTCCACAGTCAGATTGATTTACATAAAGAATACGGTGGTGTTGTGCCAGAACTCGCTTCTCGTGATCATGTTCGACGATTATTGCCGTTAATTAAAAAAACACTGAATGAAGCACAGTCTGATCTCAAATCACTGGATGCGATTGCCTATACAGCGGGTCCCGGTCTAATGGGCGCATTGTTAGTGGGTACGGCAATGGGTCGAAGTCTGGCTTATTCATTATCGATACCGGCAATTGGTGTGCATCATATGGAAGCGCATTTATTAGCGCCGATGCTGGAAGAGGATGTTCCTGAGTATCCTTTTTTGGCCTTATTGGTCTCCGGCGGGCATACGCAAATCGTCCATGTTACCAAACCTGGCGATTACAAAATTCTTGGCGAATCAGTGGATGATGCTGCCGGCGAAGCCTTTGATAAAACAGCAAAATTATTGGGTTTATCCTATCCCGGTGGTCCAGCATTGTCTGCATTAGCGGAGAAGGGAGATAGTAAGCGCTTTCTTTTTCCTCGGCCGATGACTAATCGTCCCGGTCTTGATTTCAGTTTTAGTGGATTAAAAACCTTTGCTTTAAATACTGTGAATTCGGAATCGGACGATGAACAAACGCGAGCTGATATTGCACGTGCCTTTGTCGATGCCGTGGTCGATACCTTTATTATCAAATGTCGTAGAGCTATCAAGGAAACAGAGTTGAAGGAATTAGTCGTCGCTGGTGGTGTTAGTGCAAATAAGCAATTGCGAGAAGGTTTGAATGGCTTGATGGGTGAGGTTAATGGAAAAGTCTATTTCCCAAGAGCTGAATTTTGTACCGATAATGGTGCGATGATCGCTTACGCGGGTTATTTGAGGTTGAAAGCAGGAGAGACACAATCATTAAACTTTCAGGCAAAACCACGATGGCCGTTGGATGAGTTAGCGCCGAGCTAAATTGTTTAGCTATTTTCCTAGTTGTTTTTCCTGGTCATTGTCATTTTCTTGGGCTTTTTTCTTACTAAGCTTGCCTTCTGTCCCTGCTATTAAATTATTGATATTCGAGCGATGTCGCCAGAATAGAAAAATAACCATAACAATATGACAAATCAGAAAGCTCGTATTTTGCAAAACAAGCCAGGAATATACAGGCGTGAGTGCTGCGGCAATCAGTGCGGAAAGAGAAGAATAACGGAAGAGCAACGCACTTATTGACCAAGTGGCAATATAAGCTAAGCCTAGTATCCACTGTGTTGCGAATAGCACACCGATTAAAGTGGCAACGCCTTTTCCACCTTTGAATTTAAAAAAGACAGGAAATAAGTGTCCAAGAAAAGCAGCGAGGCCGCATATAGCGATGATTAATTCACAGTTACAAATTGCTTTGGCAAGTAGTACAGGTATCACGCCTTTTAAAACATCGCCGGCAAGTGTCAAGATTGCTGCTTTATTGCCATGTAGACGTAACACATTGGTTGCTCCGGGATTGCCTGAACCTTCAACACGTGGATCTGATAGGCCGAATAATCGACAGATCAGAATAGCAGAGGCGATCGAGCCGAGTAGATAAGCTGTCACAACTAGACCAGAGGCAATTGCTATATTTGTAATGTTGATTATTTCCATATTTTCTGTATCGGTTAGATAAGTACAAACGATATTACATTAAATTCTTGCTAAGTGGTTTCGTTTCAAAAAGGTATACTGAGCAGAATAACAAAGACTACTAAAAGTAAGGTGCTTATGGATATTATTTATCTCAGAGATCTCCGAATCGATACAATTATTGGTATATACGATTGGGAACGACGTATGAAACAAACCATTATTCTTGATTTGGAAATGGGCACGGATATACGCAAGGCGGCGAATAGTGACAACATTGAAGATACGTTGAATTATAAAGCCGTTGCAAAGCGTTTGATGAGTTATGTCGGTGAAAGTGAATTTGAATTGGTCGAAACACTGGCTGAGAAAATAGCTGAAATTATTATGGAAGAATTTAAAGTACCTTGGTTACGTTTATCATTAAACAAAAAAGGTGCTGTACGAGGAGTTAGGGATGTCGGCGTTATCATTGAACGCAGTAATAAGGAATAATCTCTCATAATGACGATGGTTTATCTTGGTCTCGGTAGCAATATCGATCGAGAGGAAAGTATTCGCGGAGGATTAACGGCACTGAAATCACAGTATGGTGAACTTCAGGTATCCCCTGTTTATGAAAGCAAAGCATTTGGTTTTGAAGGCGATGATTTTTTTAATTTAGTGGTTGGTTTTGAATCAGAACTAGATATTGATGTCATTGAAACACAGCTGAAAGAGATCGAGTTTCAATCAGGCAGAAAGCGTAACGATAATAGCTTTTGCCCTCGAACATTAGATATAGATTTATTGTTATACGGCGACTTGATTTGTGACAAGCATGAACTTCCCCGAATTGATATTAGTGAGTATGCATTTGTTTTAAAACCGCTTTGTGATATTGCTCCAGAATTAGTTCATCCTATTGAAAATAAAACGATGAGTGAATTATGGAATAATTTTGATGCTTCTGAACAAGCAATAAATCAAATAGACCAATCCTTACATGATTAATATTATTTGTTTTGGTGATTCAATTACCGAGGGCGCAGAGTTTCCTGTTAATGCTCGCTGGCCTAGTTTATTGCAAAAGAAACTGGATGCTGCCAAGCCGGATGTGTTTGAAGTACATAACCGTGGTGTTGGTGGTCATACTAGTGCGCAAGGCTTCGACCGCTTTTGGTCGGATGTATTGCCTTTATTGCCCGGTGTATTATTGATTCAGTTTGGTTTTAATGATGGCAACGTTAAAGATTTTTCAATCGTCCCTCGCGTGGGTCTGGCTGAGTTTGAAAAAAATCTGAAAGAGTTTCACCGTATTGCAAAAGACAATGATAGTGTTCCGGTATTTATTATAAATCACATTATTGGTGAGCTAGCTGCCAAGCAGGGCAATGGCAAAACCTATAATGAAAATATTGCGCCCTATAACAATGCTGTTCGTATGATTGTAAATGATTTAAAAGCCGATTTTATTGATGTTTCGTTGCAGATGTCGTTGCAGGATATTGATACGAATGATTTTGTGTCAAGAGATAAAATTCACTTGTCACTAGAAGCGAATCATATTTACGCTGATATTATTTTTTCTGGATTGAATCAAATCACATTATAAGCACATTCATAGATGGAAATTATTTCTGAGACTGTGATAATAGTAACTACACTCATTGGAGCCCTGACAGAATGAATTTCAACATCATTTCGAAAGTATTTTTGTTTGTATTAATAAGTTCATTAACTGGATGTAATGCCTATCAGACTAAGAAGAGAATGGGTAGCCTGGAAACGACGCTTACCAGTTATAATGTTGCGTTACGATGGGCGGAACATAAAACACTATATAGTTATTATGTGTCACCAAATGGCACACAGCCTCCGGCGGATTTAGATGCGCTTGAGGAAGTTAGTGTGACGGGAATTAAAGAAGTTGATAAAATAATTAATGAAGAACAGACGCATGCAAATATTAAACTCGTCGTTAAATATTATCTAAAGTCAGAAGGTAGTATTAAAACATTAAAATTGGATCAGGAATGGTGGTATAACGAACCAAATAAGCAGTGGTTTATAGATGGGGAGTTTCCTGTATTTAAATAAAAGTACTTCTGAATTGTCCTTTTTCGCGATTAATATGCCGCTCCTTATAAATTGATTCTGGTAAGCCGTGTCAGCTCCCGTACTCGAATCCTCATGTATTAATCACACTCCTGTTCTCAGCTTTAGCTTCCTGCGTCGCCCTACCTCCTGCATCCATGCAGTCGTGCGCGCGGTGCTTCCTTACTTCCACAAAAAATTCTATTTTCATAAGCACCTTTAAATTTTTATGAGTACAGTGTTCGGCCGCCATCGATATTAAGTATTTGGCCCGTTATATAGTCGGCATCGTTAATAAAAAATAAAACGGCTTTGCTTATATCTTCCATGTTGCCAGTCTTTTTCAAGGCGGTGTGATTTAGTATTTCTTTTTTTGTTTCATTATCCATTGCCTCAGGCCATGTTATGGCTCCCGGTGATATTGCATTGACGCGTATATCAGGAGCCAGTTCTTTTGCTAGAGACTGAGTTAGCATGACTAGTCCTGCTTTTGAGACACTATAAATAGAGTGATCTGCTAAAGGTTTATTTGCGTGAATATCAGTAATGTTAATAATGCAGCCTTTATTCTTTCGTAATGATTCTGTTGCAAGCTGAGAAAGAAAAAGAGGAGCTTTAAGATTGATATTGATCAACTCATTCCATTGTTCATCATTTAAATTATCAAGTGGTGTCGGGTAGAAAGCAGATGCATTATTGATTAGCGCATCTATGTATCCCTTAAATTCGACAGCAGTATCAATCAAGCCAACATAATCTTTCTTTTGTTGTAAATCCGCTTGTACAGTCATGGCCGAATCAGTTCGGATGTCGTTTAATTTTCTAGCCAATTCATCTGCTGCATTTTCAGATGTATGGTAATGAATAATAATATCCATGCCGGCATTGTGTAGATGTTCAGCTATTGCCGCTCCAATGCGTTTTCCTGCGCCTGTTATTAAAGCGGTTTTATTGGTTACATAATTCATTCCAATATTTATTCCCGTTAAATGTTGTTTTGAATGGGTCGTAAAACAGAATAACATGCACGTATCATGACACCATCAAATATTAATCCCTCATTGCCTATGCCGGAACAGGATGGACTATTACAAAGTGAAAAACTGGTATCACATATCAAAGGTTTAATAGACGAGCAGGGTGGAATGATAGGCTTTGACCAATATATGACGACTGCTTTATATGAACCGGGTTTAGGTTATTATAGTGCTGGCAGTCGTAAATTCGGTGCAGAAGGTGATTTTGTTACCGCACCTGAGATTTCTCCACTATTTTCACAATGTTTGGCATATCAATGTGCTCAGGTTTTAAATGATATTGGTTCAGGGGATATTCTGGAATTGGGTGCGGGTACGGGAGCTATGGTTCGAGATTTATTGTTGGAACTGGAAAAACTGGATCTACTGCCAGAGTCCTATTTCATACTTGAAGTCAGTGCTGATCTAAAACAACGACAACAAGAATTATTAAATAAAACTATACCGCACCTCATTGAACGAATTGTTTGGTTGGATTCGTTGCCGGAAGAAAAATTTAGCGGTTTAATTTTGGCTAATGAAATACTAGATGCTTTGGCAGTGAGACGTTTTAAAAAAACAGTCAGGTCATTTAAAGAATTAAAAGTCGCTTTAAGTAATGATGAGTTTGTTTGGGTTGAGGATGATGCCGATGTAGAGCTGGAAAAAGCATTGGAGCAACTTGAACAACAAATGCCGGAGTCTTTTCCCGAAGGATATATTTCTGAAATCAACACAGATATTAGAAAATGGTTTAGCGGTTTAGACGCTGTGTTGCAAAATGGAGTTATGCTCTTTATTGATTATGGTTATAGTGTATCTGAGTATTATCATTCCGATAGAACAGATGGTACGTTATTATGTCATTATCGACATCGGGTACATGCTGATCCGTTCTTTTACCCTGGCCTGCAAGATATTACGACATCGGTAAACTTTACCGCGATAGCAGAATCTGCCGATGCTTTAGGTTTGCATGTTAGTGGTTATACCAATCAAACGTATTTTCTTTTTGGTTGTGGTCTGGAAAAAATACTCGCAGATATGGGCTCGTTCGATATAAAATCACAAACAGAAATAGCACAACAGATACGAAAATTAACCATGCCAGAAGAAATGGGTGAACGTTTTAAAGTGATAGCGCTGACAAAAAATTATGATCAAAGCTTGATTGGATTTTCTATTATGGATCAACGAGTTCAACTGTAATGACTGTTATGAAACAGATAATAATTTTATGTGCTTTGTTAATGCAATGTGCGTGTAATGATAAAATTGTTCGAGAAAATAAACCCGCTGACGAAGGCACGGGTGTTTCACAATTAGGAAAGTCGGATATTGATAATGTATTGGATATCCATATCCAACAGTCGCAAGATTTATTACGCGAATTAATGTTAAAACTCTACAAACGTAATCCACGTGAATTAAAAAAATCCGATCTTAAATTACCCGAAGAACATTTAGTCAGGTTGTTTGATCTGGAACATACTTGGGACTTTCCTGAATTAGAAGGAAAGTATGATATTGAATTAATCAGTTTAACATTTAAAAAAGATTTTCAGGGCGATCGTGTCTTTGCCTTTGTTGCAGGTCTCATGTCAATGATTATGAAGTCTTATAATTATCAGTCTGAATTTTATATGTTTGATACCGTTGATGCGCAAAAATTATATAACTGTGCCAGGAATATAGAAATTGCTGTCTGGAAATTAAGTCATAATCTGGATGAAAATGGCGAACCATTTTTGTATAGCAATGCCTTGTCAGACACCGAAGTCGTCAATATAAGCTTCGAGCGCCTATTTGGTAAACTGATTGGTACACAAGACAATATTACGGCGATTATGGCAGGAAAAAATAATCGTACCGTAAAAACGGTGATTCAGAAATTAGCAACCGCTGTCTTTTTTCCTATCTAATTATTTAGATTTAATTATCAATTTTTAGGAACACACCTTGGATTTTATACAACTTATTATTCTGTCTCTGATACAAGGTCTCACTGAATTTTTACCAGTATCAAGTTCTGCTCATTTAATTCTTTTGCCACTATTAACGGAATGGCAGGATCAAGGGTTAGCTATCGATGTTGCTGCGCATTTAGGTAGTTTATTTGCGGTGGTTGTTTATTTTAGAAAAGACATCTCACGTATTTTGTTTGCCGGTATAAACTCAATTTCAAAAAAAGATGTGAGTGAACCAGATAGTAAATTATTTTGGTATATCGCGATTGCTAGTTTACCAGTCTTAATTTCTGGTTTTTTATTACGGGATATTGTCTCAATATATTTGCGCGAACCGTTAATTATTGCTGCCACTTCTATTGGTTTCGGTTTGTTACTCTGGTATGCGGATACAAGTGGAAAACGACTTCGACAAATAAACTCAATTAACATGCGCGATGCAATTATTATTGGTTGCGCACAAGCTTTGGCATTAGTTCCCGGTACTTCACGTTCAGGAATTACTATGACTGCTGCATTAATGCTGGGCATGGATAGGCAAAGTGCCGCACGATTTTCTTTCTTATTAGCCGTACCTATTATATTAGCTGCTGGTGGTTATGAATTATTAAAATTAATTCAAATGGAAATTGAAGTTGGTGGAACAATCAATATAAATGACTTTATTGTTACCGCGTTGCTTTCAGCTATCAGTGCATTACTTTCTATCCATTTCTTTTTAAAATTTCTGGATAAAATTGGCATGTTGCCATTTGTTATCTATCGAGTGTTGTTGGGCTTAGTGTTGGTTGGGCTCTTTGTTTGATTACGTTTGAGAGCTAAATTCCTTAAACTTATTTCCACTTATGCCGATAATGCGGATAGTGAATGAATTTAAAGGAAAATATTATGCCTAGGCCAAAAGTGTTAGATGATGGAATGTTTGAATTGCTTCGCATGGGTGAAATTAAGAAGTTCAATGAAAAGCGTGATGTTTCAGTAGAATATGACCTCAGTGGCACGGATTTGAGTCGTATCGATCTACGCGGATTGGTTACGGACAATATTAATTTTGAAAATGCTTATTTTCGAATGACAGATTTGCGTGGTATTGATTTTCGGGGTTCAAAGATGGAAGGCGCAAGTTTCGCCGGAGCGAATATTTCAGGTTGTTACTTTCCAAAAGAATTACGTTCTGACGAAATTTTATTTTCGCTTGAGCACGGTACTCGAGTCAGGTATAGCTAACAGGTGTTATTTTAGGAGTGCCCTGCGCTCATCTGTTTAATGTTTTCTATACGTTGGCTTTTAATTTCTTCCCCTAACGCTTTACCTTCAAAACCTTGCTCTTGCAGTGATTTGCTATCAACTTCATTGGCGGCATTTAAAGCAGCCATAAAATATTCTTCCTGAGGATAATCTCTATCTTCAAAAGTGGCGCGTCCGCGTGCATCGGCTTTACAAGAGATAAGGAACTGTTGAAAACGATCCGGCCGTCTGAAAGCATCAAGTTTTTCCAGTTTCTTTAATACTGTTTTAGGTTTCATTTCCTGAATGCGATGACAATCAAGATGAAACTTTGACACGCTGATGGCGAGTTCGCGGTATTTATTTGGAATACGATAACGTTTACAGAGTTTATCTATTATTTTTGCGCCACGTGCTTCATGACCATGATGATGCGGCAGTTCATTTTCTGGCGTTGTTGCTTTCCCCAAATCATGAACTAGTGTTGCAAAACGTACCATAGTGTCATCAGACAAGCGTACAGACTGGTTTAAACTCATGATGGTGTGCAAACCAGTATCGACTTCAGGGTGATACTCTTTGGGTTGTGGCACACCAAATAATGCTTCAATTTCAGGAAAGAGTTTCTCCAGTGCATTGCATGAACGTAATACCAGAATAAAACGAGCTGGATATTTGCCCGATAACGCTTTTTCTAGTTCTGTCCAGACGCGTTCAGGAACTAAAGCATCGAGCTCATCCGTTGCAGAAATATCTTTTAATAGTCGCGTAGTCTCCGGCGCAATTTTAAAACCAAGGCTTGCGGCAAAACGAGCAATACGCAAAACGCGCAATGGGTCTTCGACAAAAGCATCTGAAACATGACGTAATATGCCTTGTTTAATATCCTTCACGCCGCCAAAAGGGTCGATAAGATTGCCTTCGTTATCTTCAGCGATAGCATTAACCGTTAAGTCTCTACGTAGCAGATCATCTTCAAGCGTGATGTCTGGTGAAGTATGAAAGGTAAAGCCTTTATAGCCTTTACCTGATTTACGCTCAGTACGTGCTAGCGCGTATTCTTCTTTGGTTTCCGGGTGTAAGAAAACCGGGAAGTCTTTTCCGACGGCTTTAAAGCCTTTATCTAACATTTCTTTTGGTGTTGTACCGACGACGACCCAATCCCGATCTTTGACCGGAATATCGAGTAATTTGTCTCGAACAGCGCCACCAACTAGATATGTTTGCATATGATTTATTTTTTAAATACGAGGGACAGACTTAAGTTTGTCCCTAATTAATTTTATACTTAAGTATTAATTAATATGTCGATTATCCGATATTTTAATTGCGGTGCAACTTAGATTAGCAATCTTCTGGTTTTTTTTAGAAGTGACCAATGGCATACGATCTTTTATAGGTTTGATTTTTCCGCCTAAACGCCAGTCGTATATATTGGCAAAATAGAGTACGCGACGAACATATTTTCGAGTTTCATTAAAAGGAATTTGTTCGATCCATACATCAGGTTCTACACAACCTTGTTTAGGTAGCCATTTGTTAACGCGATGTGGTCCGGCATTATAAGAGGCCGTCGCTAAAACTATATTGCCTTTAAATTTATCCAGCATTTGCTTCATGTAAGCGGTGCCTATAGGGATATTGGTTTTCGCTTGCGTGAGTTTATATGTTTTAAAACTTTTTAGGCCGATACGTTTTGCTGTTGCCGCACCTGTTTTAGGCATGACTTGCATTAAGCCTAATGCTCCTGCAGGTGATTTCACATCTTCAATAAAAGCACTTTCTGCGCGAGCCAGACCATATATCCAACTGCGATCGATCTTTCGTTTTTTCGCATATTTGTCGAAGAGTTCGTCAAAAAGAATAGGGAAGCGTAAAACTAAATTATCATAGGCTTTGGCCTTGTTCATGGTAAAGATAGCTCTGTCATGCCAACCCCATTGCGAAACTAATGCAGCGGCCATTTGCATCTGGTAGGTCGTCATTTTACTCAAGGCGTGATACCACTCGCGTCTTGCCGGATAGCCCGTATTAAGTTTATAAAATTCATAAGCGCGTTTGATTGCGGGTAATGATTCTATGCGTGCAAATTCTTCTTTGTTTTCCGGTAAGGGATAATGATTCATGTGGTAAGAAACATTAACTTTATCAGCGGCAAGAAAACCGTAGTAATCACGTTCTTTAGCTAGCTCAGTGAATATTTCATTCGCTTTTTCTATTTCACCTGTTTCTTCCAGAGCACGCGCATGCCAATAACGCCAGCGCAATTCGATCTCAATGACAGGCGCGTCACCTGTTGTCCATTTTTTTAATAAAGGCCAGTCTTCATTGGCTAATGCTGTACGCAAGCGGTAATGAAATACCTGATCATCAACATGATAATTATCGATTTGATCAAGTAACTTTGCCGCTAGCTTGCTCTTATTCTTTGAAGCCCGAATAGCAAGTGTGCGTTCTATTTCCGCAATTTCGCCAGAGGTAAATGCATAATTATCTTTTAATGCATCGAGCCGTTTAACTGCTTTAGCCACATCCTGCCTAGCCAGACGTAAAATACCATGTACTAAAATTTCTCTGGTAATGACGCTATCTTCAAGTTTTGGCTTATTCGTGTGCTTATAAGGATTGTGATGAATTGCGATCCATTTCTTCGCAAGCTTTTTGTGTTCATCATCAAGACGTCGGGATAAATAACTTACCAGACTCAGTTGATTATTCTGCATGGATAAACGTACGCGTTCCCAGACCAATTCATTGGTCATCAGGTCACTTTTGTATAAACGTTCAAATGCTGTATCACATTGTGACGGCAAGGACTTTCCTGTGAGCCAGATGCTGCGAGTGTCCTCCAGAAAAAACACGTCGTTGTTGGTTTTCATTCTGGCTTGTAATTGATAACACTGCATTTTGACATTGGATTGCGGCAGGTAATTATCAAGAAAGGTTTGCCAGTGACCGCGCTTGATTAAAAGCTTTAACCAGGATGTGCGTAAATAATTCGCTACGGGTAAATCGCTGTAGCGTTTGAGGAAATCTATAATTTCCGCATCATCAATTTTCCATAGGCGTTTCAGAATGTAGTTGTAACGCAAGTAAGGGTAGAGCGGATAGTCCTTCAGTGTATTGGCAATTTTGCCGAAGGTTTTATATTGCTTGGTTTCCAATGCTTTTTTAGCAGCAAGATAATCTTTGCGTTGCAATTCTATCGATTTCGCAAAAACAGGTGCAGTAGCCGCCAAGGAAATAATAAATATTAAAAGCAGTAGCAAAGCCTGCTGTCGCTTGTTTGCTATATGGAAAAATGCGCTGGATATTCTAGAATCGGCCACTGTGTATTTATCAATATGAAGTTGTGGGATTGTCCTTATTTGGCTGTCATTTCGCAACAGTTATTTCTCCAAAAGGTGACAGCCTTAATAGAGATAATCAGGAGATACATTGACAAGCAATTAATCATTGTCGACGATGTGCCATGTTTGCTGAATTAACACTACAAATCATCATTATTTATGCCGTCATCGGTGTTTTTGCCGGATTAATCGGCGGTATGCTGGGATTGGGCGGTGGTATTATTATTGTCCCCATCTTGCATTACTTATTTATCCAACAAGGATTTCCGCCTGCTATCATCATGCATCTAGCGGTGACGACCTCATTAGCCACCATTATTGTAACCTCTGTTTCAGCGACTTATGCACATCATCAAAAAGCGGCGGTGTTATGGCCGGTGGTAAAGCGGATTGCGCCGGGGATATTGGTTGGCGCGAGTCTCGGTGCCGTATTGGCAGATTCACTTTCTAGTAATACTTTACGCATCGTATTTGGTGTTTTTGAGATCTTAGTCGCGATACAAATAGGTCTGGAACTTAAACCTAAGGCGAAAACACAATTACCGGAAACGACAGGACTGATTGGTTCCGGAGTAGGCATAGGTTTGTTTTCAACATTATTAGGTATAGGTGGTGGAACGCTGACCGTGCCATTTTTGTTGTGGTGTAATGTCAATATACGTAATGCTGTGGCGGTATCTTCTGCATGTGGTTTTCCAATTGCGGTTACTGGCACGACAGCATTAATTATGACAGGTTGGAATAATACCTCTGTTCCGATAAATTCATTGAGTTATCTATACTGGCCAGCAGCATTGAGCATTATTGCGATGACCGTTTTCTTTGCACCTATGGGTGCTCGTCTGGCACATTATCTTCCTGTCGCAACATTAAAACGAATATTTGCCGTGCTACTAATGATTGTTGGGTTACGCATGTTGATTCAATATTAATCATGCAATTAGTCAATAAAAGGTATCGATTAAAAAAAAACGAGTTCGATACAGAAACATCCTTGCAAAATGAAAATGTGTTAGAAGCAGCAGCCGAAGAAAATAAAAAATTATTTTGTAAGAATTGTAAAAATCACATTACCAATATTGATGCAGCTATTTCAATTGATGGCGCGCATACACATACATTCAAAAATCCAGCAGACTACGAGTACACAATTAGCTGTTATCAAACTGCCGTGGGATGTTTAGTATCGGGAGAGCCAACTAATGAATACACTTGGTTTAAACATTATCAATGGCAGTTAGCTTTTTGCAATGCTTGTGGCGATCAACTTGGTTGGTTGTTTAGTAATGAACAGCAGTTTTATGCGCTAATAGTCGATCGGCTAATTGATCAATATTAAAAGTTTAATTTAATTCTGGCTTGTATAAGTAACCCAGAAAAAAAGAAACGCCAATAAAAATCAAGGCAAACTTTAAATCACCAGCAATAATATAAAGTACAAAGCCAAACATGCCGGGCGAGTTACAAAGCGACATGCCAATAAGGAGAAATATAAAGTAGCGCTTTAATTTTTCAGGTGTGTTTTCTATACCTGTTTGAATATTTTCTCTGATTATAAGTTGTTCGCGTTTAAAGAAACTGTGAATAGTAAAAGGTGCCGTTGCGCTAATGATGCAAATTACAATAAAGATATTTTTCAAGTCCGGCATGATCGGTTCAAGTTGTACAAAATGGTTCAAGACATAAATGATCGGAATAAGCATTAATGTACTGGCCTGCATAGCATGCCAGAGTATTTTTATAGTAGTGTCGTCAAAAGGTTTTGCTTCGTTCATAATGGAAAATAGTTTAGCGGACTAATCCTAATAGTAAACGGGCGGAAACCATATGACAATGATACAACACACATTCGGTCTTAATACATCGCCACGTAAAGCACATGAGATAACCAGAGATGTACAAGAACTTGTTGCTGAAAGTGAAATAGACAAAGGCCTCTGTCATTTATTTATACAGCATACCAGCGCCTCATTAATGCTCTGTGAAAATGCCGATCCCGATGTGCGCATTGATCTGGAAACCTTTATGCAAAGTATAGCTCCCGATGGCGACCCTATGTTCTGTCACACAACAGAAGGAGCGGATGATATGCCGGCACATATACGAACGTTGATCACTAATATCAGCTTAACTATCCCTATAACATCATCTCGTTGCCAACTCGGTACATGGCAGGGAATATATCTATGGGAACATAGAACCTTCTCTCATAGTCGAAAAATTATAGTAACTCTCCAAGGAGAATAATCATACCTAAAGCAATCTGGAATAATGCAGTGCTAGCAGAAAGTGAAACTTATGAAACAGTAGAAGGTAATATCTACTTTCCTATCGATTCAATTAATTTACAATACTTTAAAGAAACTGAAACGCACACGACTTGCGGTTGGAAAGGTTTAGCTAGCTATTACACGGTTGTTGTTGATGGCAAAGAAAATGTAGATGCAGCCTGGTATTACCTTAAACCGGAATCAAAAGCGGAGAATATAAAAAATCATGTGGCATTTTGGAATGATGTTGAAGTAATAAAGTAATGTCAGGAATTAGTATTAGATGGATATTTTCTATTAAAAATAGCTTTGATCGTAATTATTCGTTTTTTTTAAAAATCAAACAATAACATAGCTTGTAAAGATTGTTCAGTAACGCCTTTTATTCCAAACTTGTTATGCCAGTACCAATACTCAATACCCGCGTAAAACTTATTTTTTTGACCTAGCAAATGACCTACATCCAGTAATTGATTAATCATCTTTTTGCTATTTCCCCCACCCCTGACAATGCTTTATAACAATATTACTTAATATCTCTAAGTGTTCATCACTGTCATTGAGTGCAGGAATATAAGAAAATTCTTTGCCGCCGGCATCCAGAAAAAATCCTCGGTTTTGCATATTAATTTCTTCTAATGTTTCTAAACAGTCTGCTGAGAATCCGGGGCAGACTACGTTGACACTTTTTATGCCGTCCTTCGCCAATGAAATTAGAGTTTTATCGGTATAAGGCTTTAACCACTCTCTTGGGCCAAAGCGAGATTGGAAAGTAATTATCCATTCCTCTTTTTTCAGGTTCATTTTTTCAGCTATCAAATTTGCTGTTGCATGGCATTCATCGAAATAAGGATCACCTGCATCGACATAATCTTTGGGTAAGCCGTGAAAAGAGAATAATAATTTTTCTGCTTTTGAATTGTTTTGCCAATATTGTTCGATACTGTTTGCTACCGCTGCAATGTAACCCTCATCATTATAATAGTTATTGAGCATTCTTATTTCTGGAATCGAGCGCCACGTTTTTAAAACATCGGCAATGGCATCGAATGTTGATGCAGTTGTTGCTGCTGAATATTGTGGATAGAGCGGTAATATAAAAATTTGTTTTGCATTTGCTGCTCGTAATATTTCTAGAGCAGATTCAATAGATGGATTGCCATAACGCATAGCCAATTCAACTTTGATGTCACCAGAGAATTGTGTGTCTAATAAGTTCTGAATGCCTTTAGCTTGTTTTCTAGAAATACTGAGTAAAGGTGAGCCTTCTTCTGTCCATACTTTTTTATAAAGCTCGGCAGAACGTTTCGGGCGCGTTCTTAGGATTACTCCATGAAGTGCAAACCACCATAGAAATCTAGGAACTTCGATGACACGAGGATCAGAAAGAAATTCTGCTAGATAAGTTCGTAATGCCGTAGGTGTTGGCGCGTCAGGCGTTCCCAGATTAGTGAGCAAGATACCCGTGCAGGATGGACTGTCAGGTTTATATTCTGGATTGCCTTTATACTTCATTGCAGCTAAACGTCCCTTTCATCAGTTTATGAATGCTTGCTCATTGTACAACAAGGCGGCGCAATGATGTAATGGGCAGATATCATTAATAATTCAATATCAGGAGTAGCGTGTGTTTGTAAAAAATATTAGTGAATGTGCCGAGTTCACGGCGAATGATGGTTGTCGAATTAAAGAATGGTTGCATCCTAAGAATGATGCTGTCGATTTACCGTATTCTGTTGCTATGGCAACCGTTGATGTAGGTGAACAAAGTTATAAACATAAACTGGAACAAGCCGAAGTCTACCTAATCACATCAGGGCACGGCCGCATGCACATTGATGATGAAGAGCAGGATGTGAAATCGGGAGATGCTATTTACATTAAACCTGAACGCATACAATGGATAGAGAACAATGGACAAGAGTCTTTATGTTTTATTGCGCTTGTTAATCCACCGTGGAGTGAAGAAGGTGATTTACGGGTAAGCTAATACATATAATCAGAGGTAGAGCTATTGTAAGTACCTAACACCTATACGATAGGACTTCATCGTTATGTTTTGATAATAGCTGGCATGTAATATCGTACGATTATCTAGAATAGAAATTTCACCTGTGCCATTAGGTTCGTTCCACGGGTTTTCAAGCACGATATCGTTGATTAATGATCTCATATCATCTTCTAAATAAAGCTCGGAGTTTTGTATTAAACCATTGCCTTCCACTAGGCCGTATCTTTTTTCTTGCAGACATTGTAGGTACGCAGTGATATTCGGTACAAAAAGAGTCGATGATGTTCTTGGCTCTACTTGCTCGGTATCAAAAGGGTCTCTTGAAAATAAGGAATAGGGTGTTGGATTTGATGCATTTCTATCTCGATGAAAGTTTAAATGAGGAAATCTATTTCGATGACCTACATTTCTATGCTCACTATCGAGATAAACATTTTTAAAAATTAATGGGCCATACGTGTAGACGATTTCACGTAGGTGATGGTCTAGATTCATTTCATCATCATGCATGCTGGTTTCAATTGGGTTATCAAATTTACAGATTAGGCCGAAATGTAGATGGTCTATTTTTATATCTGTTGATTCATAGATGTGTTCCAGTGATTCACTGTTTGTGGAGGAGTAGTGCTGTAAAATATTGTTGACGTAGTTTGGAATGGCAACTCGTAGTGTGTACTGGTTACCATTTATATTACCTTCAATCACTTCATGGGGATGATGCATCAGGGAAGCGATGTCCTGAGTATTAAATATGATTTTATGTGGGGGCATTTAGTTAAATGAACATATTTAAATGGGTCTAGTCTTTACCTTCTCATCATCATAATTATGCTCATTCATTTTCTGTAATTATTTTTCAGCTAATTTAAACACTTTTTCACGTAGCGAATATGATATGACATGTAGATCATTTTGTAGCTGGCGTAATATTTTACTGGTTATTTTTACTTCTTCAGATATTTCCGGTTTTATAGAAAATGTTGTTGCGTGACTCGCTGTGTGCTGACAGAGCATTACTGTCCATAAACAACTGGTTTCCTTTATGAAACAAAGATCGTGTAAATATTCAGAAATTAATTCCGGGTAGACGGTCGAATCCGAATAAAACCAAACCTGAGGTGGTCTTAGAAGTTCGTTGTCATTTTTTAAGTGACCTTCACATGACCAACAGGGTTCGGCGACTCGTAATACTGACATCGCGTAAACCAGAGGAACGACATTTGATTCAATTGGATAAAGATCAGGATCTGAAGAAAGCATTCGAGGCGCATATTTACAATCAACCGAGCAACCACAGGTGCAGTGACTAGAATGTTTATCGCATTTACATAATGTATGGCAATCAGGACAAGGGCGTCTTTGCTTGTCGTCATCCTGAGAAAGCAAGTCGAGTAGATCGTTACGACGGCGTTCACTTGCCTTTTTTTGGGTAGAAGATGTTCTTATTTTCATGGTTGCTAACTTCGCTAACTGTATGTTCATTACAGTTATCGGTACTTATGACGGAAACTTTAATATGAAGAGATTATTTCGATAAGCAAAAATATTGATAAAAAATCAATATTATACGTTAATTTGATTCAGACTAAAGAGTCAGCAATAGTGAAGAGTATGAATATAGCAACAAGAATGACGGGAGCTATATAAGCTATTAATAAGTTTTGACCAAACAATACCAACGTTTTTGTTTCAACCTTAGTTTTTGTTCTGATGGCATTGTATACTGTTGTCGCTGGTAAAATTGGAATGGAAAATATAAAGACACCTAAGCCTACCCATGAGCCATTGCCGGTATTCATTTTTATAATGATAGTGACAGTGAGTATTTGCAGTAGTGGTGGAATTACGGCGCAATAAAGGTATCTCATTATGATCTATCTATCTCAGGAATATTTAGAAGATTGTTTCTTACGTAATAAAGCGCGGTATTCGTTATATATTTTTTTACATCTATCACCTAACTCAGACTTCTCTTCAACATTATCAACATAAAATCGAACCAGTGAACGCATTGACCCTTCAACGCGGGTGTATTCCAGGTTGCCGTCGGCAGTAATTTTAGTTATTTTTTTTAAATAACGAATGAGAAACCATTCTGTTGTATATGATTCAATATCTTCTTTTTGAATTTCTTTCATATGCTCTAAGACATATTGACGAAAATCACCAAAGTATATTTTTCTCATTTAAAGATTACAGGTGGTTCTTTTTCACGACATTATTGTCTTGGCTACTTTCTAAAGCAGCGATGCGCTCTCCTAATGGCGGGTGACTCATGAACAAACGCTTGAAACCAGTTGGACTCCCTCCGGAAATTCCAAATGCAGCCATTTCATCTGGTAAGGGTTGTGGGTCACTGCCTTGTTGCAAGCGACGTAAGGCCGCAATCATTTTTTCGCGGCCGGCTAAATAAGCGCCACCCTCATCTGCTTTGAATTCTCGTCGACGAGAAAACCACATGACTATGGTGCTTGCCAATACGGATAAAATCATTTGAACGAAAATAATACCAATCCAATAACCGGGGCCATGTCCGCGTTGAATTTTGAAAACGACGCGATCAATTAAATGACCAATAATACGTGAGAAGAACATAACAAAGGTATTAACCACACCTTGTACAAGAGTCAGTGTTACCATGTCACCGTTAGCAACATGACTAATCTCATGTGCTAATACTGCTTCGACTTCATCCTGTGTCATGTTTGTTAATAGACCCGTGCTAACAGCAACGAGTGCGGAATTCTTATTCATGCCGGTGGCAAAGGCATTTGGTTGTGGCGAGTTGAATATTCCTACTTCCGGCATTCCAATATTGGCTTCTCTTGCTTGCATTTCGACCGTTGATAACAGCCATTGCTCTTGTTGTGTTTTTGGTATTTCTATTAACTGTACGCCCATGGAGCGTTTTGCCATCCATTTAGATATCGCCAGTGAGATTAATGAACCACCCATACCAAAAACACCGCAGAAAATTAATAATGTGGTGAGATTTAGGCCGCCTCCTTGTTGTTCTATCATGGTATCTATACCGAGCAAACGCATACTGATACTCAAGACAAGCATGATTGCCAGATTGGTGCCGAAGAAAAGTAGCATTCGTAACATGTTATTTAAACCTCATAAAATTTGCGTAATAGTTCTAAGGTAGATTGTAGCGAATAATTATTTTCAAAGGTTAAATTTTTCTCAATACTATCATCGGTGGCGTGCGCAATACTTTTCGCGTTCCTGATAAGCCTGTGATCACAATAATTAGACAACATGCCACAGGAGCAATGATCCAGATTAATGGATTGATAGCGATATCAATCTTAAAGACAAATTCTGCAAGTACGAGTTCAATGATTGACGCTGCAACAGCAGATAATATTCCGGTAATTAATCCGAGAAATAAAAATTCGGCAACCAAGCCAGAAATGATTTGTTTCCGACTTGCTCCTAATGCACTCATTAATGCCGCCTCATTGGTGCGTTCATCGTGAGTACTTTGTAAAGCTGCAAATAAAACGATTAGTCCGGTTAATAAAGTAAAGCCAAAGACGAATTCAACCGCACGTATCACTTGTTGCATAATAGTTCTGATTTGATTCAGGATGGCATCCAGATCAATTATTGTGATACTCGGGAATTGCTTAACCAGATCGATCAGTATTTGACGATCAGAGTCTGGAAGATAAAAGCTACTAATAAAGGTACTGGGGTAAGGGATTAGTGCTTCAGGATTAGACACTACAAAAAAATTGACGTTGAATGAATCCCACTCGACCCAACGGAAATTAGTCACATTGCCATGAACTTCTTGTCCTGCGATTGAATAGGTTAATTCATCTCCAATATTTATTCCCAGAGTTTCAGCAATGCCTTCTTCTACTGAAAAGTAATTATTGTTGCTATTGGACTGCTTACTATCTTCTGTCCACCATGAACCTGAAGTTAGTTTATTATCTTCCTGCATTATTTCAGCGTAAGAAAGATTGAACTCACGGGATGCCAGTCTTTTTGCACGGGGATTACTATAGTTATCAATATTAACCGCTTCGTCATTAATCTTTATTAAACGACCCCGAATCATTGGATAGAGCGGTATATTTTCATTTAATGAATTTGCTAATAGTGTTCTGATATCATTGACTTGGTTCGGCTGAATGTTCACCAGAAAATAATTTGGTGCATTATCAGGTAAACGACTCTTCCAGTTTTCGAGTAAGTCAGTACGTATCAACGTTAGTAATATCATTACAGTAATGCCGATACCTATACCAATGATTTGTACCGTGCTCTGATTTGAACGACGCGTGACATTGGCTAAACCATAACGCGCTGACATCTTTAGTTTGGGTTGTAAACGCTTGAGTAAACGCAGCATAAGCTTTGCCGTCATTGCTAAGACACAGGCGGTAATGCATAAACCGAGTAATGTATTCATTGTCATCTTGATGCTGCCTGATTGCCAGGGGCTTAAAAATATTAATGCCAGTACCGCTATTATATAAATTACATAATTATTAAGAGGCAAAGGTGTTATGTCGCGTCGTAACACACGTAGCGGAGAGACTGTTCTTAAACGTATGAGTTGCGGCAAGGCAAAAGCCATGACTGTTATCAAGCCGGCGAGTATTCCGGATAACAATGGAAATAATGAAGGCGCGGGTAAACTGGTTTGAGTCATGCCGATTAATAATCTATTTAATCCTTCCTGAGCAATGTAGCCAAAGGCGCAACCGATCAAACTACATAGCAGGCCAAGTATGAGTAATTGATATAAATAAATTTTCGTGATTTGTTTTTGTTGCAAACCGAGGCAACGCATGATTGCGCAGTTGTCGTAATGTCGTGTTGCATAGCGTTGTGCAGACATTGCTATCGCGAGCCCGGCTAAAGCAATACTGACTAATGCTGCCAATCCTAAAAATTGTTCAGCGCGTTCTATTGCCGATTTAAGTTCCGGTCGTGCATCTTTAATACTTTGGATACTTAAATTCTTATTATCACCCTGATTTTTCTCAATTTCTTCACGGTATTGTGTTATCGCTTCAGCATTTCCGCCGAGCAATAATCGGTATTGAATGCGACTCCCCGGTAAGATTAAACCGGTAGCATCGAGATCATTTCTATTCATTAATAAACGAGGTGCAATATTAAACAGGTCGCCGCCACGATCAGGTTCGTAGGTTAATACTTTTGAAACGATGAGCTTACTTGCACCAAGGTTAATAAAATCACCCAACTCAATTTGCAATACTTGCAGTAAGCGACTGTCTACCCATACCGTTCCTGATTCAGGAATAGAGTTTATAATTCGTTCTTTGCCAAACAAACTATCGCTAATCTTTAGATGACCACGAATAGGGTAATTTGAATCTACGGCTTTGACTTCGGTAAGTTCAAGCTTGTCATCTTTGAGAACTACACTACGGAAACTTTCATTAAGTGAAAATATTAGTTTTGCGTCAGTAGCTTGCTTGATGACATCCGGGTTTATTTTTTGTGAAGATATTAATACTAGATCAGCCGCAAGCAATTCAGTTGCTTGTTGTTCAGTCGCCCTTTGTACACGATCAGTAAAAAAATTGACGGATGTTAAACAGGCAACGGCAATAATTATCGATATGCCAATGAGTCTTA
>LWDU01034300.1_pt1 | contig 26222 bp, 20 predicted proteins | sample 727161 | NCBI WGS metagenome assembly LWDU01 (sample SAMN04566230, study PRJNA314399) | hydrothermal vent metagenome | isolation source: deep sea hydrothermal plume seawater | place: Mexico: Gulf of California, Guaymas Basin | collected 2004-07-11
GGCAAGGGCAACGTCATTGGTGAAATGGCACTGATCTCCAACAACGTTCGCTCAGCAACTATTCATGCTATCGATAAAACAGAATTGGCTATCATCACAAAGGAGGTGATGGAACAGGGTCTTAGTCAATTACCGAGCTGGTTGAGCAACGTGATCAATTGCCTAACCGAACGTTTGTTGAACGTGAATCAACAGGTTCATCCATTGATTGCGGGTGACCCCTCCTATCATGTACTGCGACAATTGCAGTACTGCTACTATTTTCTTGGTAAAGAAAAAGAAGATAATGCCGACAATGAACCGATTCTAACCGCGAACTTCCAGGAGGTCATCGGTGAAATCTCAACGAGCCTCTGCATCTCGGCTGGTCTGGTGGAAAATATGGTCTCTCGATTGCTCATGCATGGTTTGCTTCGTCCCTTCGGAGCAGATGAATTCAGTATTGCGAATTTTGAATTATTGGATCGACTGACTCAGCAAGCAGGAAAGGATCAGTCCATAAATGCGGCAAGCACTAGCCCGGTAACCAAGGACCTCGATAGGATCCAAAGCTATCCAGTGCATCAAATTCTGGGATGCAAAGCTGACGTTGAAGTCGAGGGCAAACTAGCCAAGATACTGTCGGAGTTACGCCACTGTGCGGCCCCCTAATGATAAGCAGGGGGCCGGGAAATCGGCAGCGATCCAAACAAGCAGTCGCGCAGGCGTGAAAATTCAGCCAACTCAAGATGTACCGATGAAATATTCGAGCTCGTAGTTATTATTTCAAGCTGACCAGGAGCTCCAAATTTACACTATACCAAAGGCCAACATGGCATCGGCGACTTTAATAAAACCGGCAATATTGGCTCCTCTCAGGTAATTAATGTAATCACCCTCCCGACCGTTCTCAGCACAGCGCTCGTGAATATCGCTCATGATATTACGCAATAGATCTTGCAGTTCCTCTTCTTTCCAACTAATTCGCGCACTATTTTGGCTCATTTCCAGGCCGGATACGGCGACGCCTCCGGCATTGGCTGCCTTGCTGGGGGCAAATAAAATCTTCGCCTCCAGGTAGGCGTCAATACCCGCCTGTTCAGTCGGCATATTGGCACCCTCGGACACGGCAATGCAGCCGTTTTTAAGGAGAGTCTTAGCGTCTTTCAGGGATACTTCGTTCTGGGTGGCACACGGCAAAGCCACGTCACATTGTATATGCCAGGGTCGCTTACCGGCATAGAATTCGGTGCCGAATTCCTTTGCGTATTCGTCGATGCGACCCCGTCTAACGGTTTTCAGGTCCACCATATAGCTGAGCTTTTCCTCATCGATACCCTCAGGGTCATAAATAGAACCAGACGAGTCCGACAAGCTAACAACCTTCCCGCCGAGGTGACGCACCTTCTCTGCCGCGTACAGCGCCACATTGCCTGAGCCGGAAATGGCAACGCGCTTGCCATCTAGACTATTGCCCGCTGCTTGCAACATGTTATCTAACATATAAACCGCGCCGTATCCTGTGGCTTCTGTGCGAATCAAGCTACCACCAAATTCCAAGCCCTTGCCGGTTAAAGAACCGGTAAATTCATTGGTTAGACGCTTATATTGACCAAACATGTAACCTATTTCTCTGGCCCCAACTCCAATATCTCCGGCGGGAACATCGATATCCGGACCAATATGACGGCGCAACTCCGTCATAAATGATTGGCAAAAACGCATAACTTCATTATCAGACTTGCCTTTCGGGTTGAAGTCCGAGCCGCCTTTTCCTCCCCCCATGGGCAAACCGGTAAGGCTATTTTTAAAGGTTTGTTCGAAGGCCAGAAACTTCAAAATACTGAGCGTTACCGAGGGATGAAAGCGCAGACCTCCCTTATAGGGGCCAATGGCATTATTGTTTTGTACGCGGTAACCCCGATTAACCCTGGTATTGCCGGCGTCATCCTCCCAGCACACGCGAAATATAATAATTCTGTCTGGCTCTGCAAGTCGTTCCAGAATACGCATTTCTCTGTAAAGAGGTTTATCTTGAATAAACGGGATTATGCTCCCAGCAACCTCTGCAACGGCCTGGTGAAATTCTGTCTCACCAGGATTGCGACGCTCTAGGCCGTTCTGGAACTGTTGGATTTGTTCTTCTACTGATTGTGCGATTTTCGATCTCCTTCCAAGCAAAGGGGCATTATTTAGTGCGTCATCAAATTCTCACTTCAGTGATTTTATAGATTAGAAATCCGAAATTAGGGAATTGAGGCGACAGACTCCCATTTATGAATTGTTTTAACAAGGCAGCGAGCGCCATCAGACGTTCCTCGTCGGCACCGCCACCTCACATTCATTGGAACAAGTTAATCTCCCCTAGCCGAAGAAATCCACGAACTCGGCATTCAGAGGGAACTGTCGAGCGATACTGCTCTGATCGACATCAGCTAGCTGCCGCATCGCCTGTTGCAGGTGTTTGGGCTCTAACACCACACCGGAGACTGAATCATCGAGTTGTAGTGTCGTAGGATTGATACTCAACGCGCGATGCCCCTCGTCGGTGGCGCCAACGACCCTGTTGCCCCAGGCCGCACCCTGTTGAATAAGGATTGCACTACCGATGGGCCAGTGATCCTTGCCACCGCCCCGATTGTAATAGGGTGTGCGCCCAAAGTCCGAAGCCATAGTGACGATCAGGCGATCGGCGAAACCGGCCCGCTCCGCGGTGTCAAAAATAAATGCCACCAGGTCGGTGAGCTTCGCCATGAAAGTAAAATGGCCATCATCATGATCCTGGTGCGTATCGAAGCCGGTAAAGCCCAGTTGGGCGGCGACACAGAGGCCGGATTGATAGGCCAGCAAGGCCAGCTCGGCGGCGCGAAAGTCATTGTCCGCCTCAAATTCATCCGGTAACAGGGCCGCAAATGATTGCAACTGATCACGGGTGGAATTAGCCAGGTACAAATTGTTCAAGCCATTTTTTTGCCGTGGCAGCAGTTGATCACTCGCCATTAATCGGGCCAGGCGCGCATCCTGATACTGATTTATCAAATCCAGTTCGCTGGCTTCGAACAGGCCATAGACGGTACCATTGCGCTGCACGGTGGTATCGTTTACGAGATTGCGAATTATATTCGGATTTTGCAAGCGACTGAAGCGGGCGATACCTGCCGTCTCGCTGTAACCGGAAGCGTGTACCAGCGACAGTGGCAGATCCGGGGCGATGGCACTGGAGGCGATGGCGCCGAAACTGGGATAACCAAAACCGATGCGCCCGCTCCAGGTGTGACGCCTGCCATCGTCGTGTGAATTAGTCTGGGTATCGATACCGTTGATTACCAGCATGTCGCGATAGAAGCGTTCGAAGAAGGCACGGTTGTTAGCCACCGGAGCATAGGCAATATTGCCGATCTGCTCGATGCTGCTCGAATTCGCCCAGGTATTAATCGTGCGTTCGCCGCCGATATTGGATTTAGGATCACAGAAGCTGGTGACATCCCAGCCACCGATGGCGGCCAGGGAAATATAAAATGGGCCGGTATAGGGTTCCGCCGCCGAGGCAAGATTCATCGGCCATGGCGTGACCGCACCGAGGCCGGCCATGCTTAACAATCTTGTAAACTCGCGTCGTTTCACCTTTGCCTAAAACCTATCGTCAAAACTCATGTTGTTAAAAGCCACGCTGCTTAAAACCTGCAATACTATTCGTGAATAAACTTGTAGTCCCGCAACAGGTAGTTAATCACCACGGCCCAGCTGCGCAGAGTCTGGTTGGCATCACTCCTCACCGGACTGTCTACATTCTCAAAAATACACAGCTCAGATACAGAACTAACCGCGGCACCCTTATTCGCGGCCATTCGTGCATTCCATACCGCCTCGAACAAAGCAACCGTGGCGTCGATTTCGACATCGTCGCTGGCGAGATCTTCTCCCAACAGGTGGTTGTGCAAGTATTGAATATTCGTTCGAATCGCCGCTGCGTCTGTCGTCGGCAGAGCAGTCAACTCGACCTCTTTAAAGAGCTTGCGTTGCAGCCTGTTAATTGAGAAATCATTGGACACGATGGGGCAGGACACTTCGTTTGCCATCGCCGACACCACCGAACTCATCAGTGTGGTTAATTCGGTCGCCCTGTTGGTGACACCAATGGAATCGATGCCACCATAGATCAAGCTGTATACTTGATCGAGGACACCGAAGCGACCATAATTCCAGTCAAAGCCGGTAGCATCGAGCAGCTTACGATTCAACTGTTCCGGGGTTAATAATTTGCCGGCGCCAACGGCATCGAGTTCGATTTCTTGGGCCGCGCTCAGATTTTCAGCAGACGTGGCGCGAAAGTGATCACTCATGACCAGGTCCACCAGCAGATCTTTCAAATTATGGTCGCCATTGCCAGCGCTGCCGACGACAAAATTATCGGCCACCGACTGCATCAACTCCAATTCGGTGGTGTAGGCGGCCAGCCTGGATTGATAGTCGGAATCTTCCGAATTCTTCGGCTGCGCATAGGGCTTTCTTCCCATTACTGCCGGGTACCAGAAATTTACTGTGCCATAGCCAAAGCGGCTGTCGTTGATGAATTCCTGGGCCAGCCATTGCAGGGAGTTGTCCGCATCGGGTGCCAGTTTTTCCCCAAAACCCGGCGCCAGCATGTCCGGGTACCAGGTGTCACCAATTTGATAAAGACTCTGGGGGTCATTGCGATATGAGCGCGGCAGGGAGTTTTCGCCACCGGGTTGATTTCGATAGTAACCACCGTCGCCGTAGTTCTGGAACGCGCCCGCAACCGGGTCCATGATGTTATGACATACCGTACAATTCGAATTATTCAGGGTCGGATTGTTTTCATCTGACAGGGCGGCCTGATCGGTGGTACGAGCGGAGAGTCCCTCAATATCCACGCCCAGGAAGAAGTAGTATGCCCACCGTGCCCGAGCACGATTGCGATTGGTGCTGGTGGAAGGAAATCGGCTTAGGAATGCAGGGGAATTAAGGATGCCGGCGTGTGGATATTCCGTGGGGATATCGTAGCGGGCTGAATCATTGCCGCGGCTGCAGATCGAACAGCGATAGTACTCGGTAAGCCTGCCCTGCTTCCATTCATCGGCGTCCGACGAATCATCGAACACCACATCGCCACGGTAGATCCGTGCCGAATAGGGATTAACCATGATGTAGTCGGCTGTCAGTATCTCGGTGTAGGGTCTTTCACTGCTTACCACCTGTGCGATCAGTTCCAGCGGTTCCCGGGCCAGCGCTGCACTGGTCAAAAGTCGTTCCTCACGGTAGCTTGGGTCGGATTGATAATACTGCAGCGAATTGGGGTAGTGGTAACGATCTACAATGCCAAACAAGCTGGATACGAAGGCTTCGGTAAGTAATCGGTCGTTCGCACTCTCGGTGATAAATTCCCTGAACCCGTCTCCCTGCATTAAATCTCGAATCGCCAGTCGCAATTCATCATCGCTGGGGTTAGCGACATCATCCAATTCACTATTGGTAGGAAGTCGTCCTGCGAATAGTAGCGCGGCCTTGCGCAGGGTCTGCTGAGCATTCATCTTCACCACCGGGCTAAAAATGCTCTCATTGTTTTGGCCGTTACCGCTGCCGCCGCTATTAGCGATGTCTTCCAGAGAAAGCGCTACAAACTCTGACCATGCCCGCAATTCATCACTGGCGGCAGTTAATTGCACACCACCACCGTGGGCAGACAGACCCTGGGGCTTCGACAGAATAAGATCACTACCGTTGGGTACATTCTCGATGTACTGGATCAGGCGCTCGTAGTTACTGCGCTGGTAGTCCGGCGTACTGCTATCCAGGTATATGAGACTACTGTCGGCGGCGATACCGGTACTGCTATGGCAAATGATGCAGCGAGCCTGGATGATTGCGGTTGAAATATTTTCGACGTAGAACGAAAAACTGGGCAGATCCGCCACTGTGTCGATGGCGAAACTCAGGGGCTTGCCACTGAAATACAGGTCGCCCGGAGCAGCAACCGTAGCGTAGGCCAGGTAGATATTGATGGCGGAACCGCCGAGGCCCAAAGGTCCGAATGCGGTGTCTTGCACTACTGCCAGTGGCTCGCTGGCTTGCAAGGTTTTAGCGACTGCGGTGGCTTGCAGAGATTCGAGAGTACCGTCCCATTCGACGTAGTCACCGGCCTCGACCCGCATGAAAAATTGCCCATCCAATAGTAGAACCAGATAAAGACTGCCGATGGTATTCACATGGTCTGGTTCAACCCGAATTTCGGTCAGCACATCCAGCAGGCTATCCGCACTAAAGTTGGCTTTATAGCTGGCACCATCGTCGCTGGTGGCACCAGCATAAAATTTGGCGGTGGTAGGCATGCCGGAGAGAGCTGAGGGCAGTCCGAGCTCCGGCAACTGCGCCGTTGCTGTCGTCGCCGTCAACTGTAGTGCGAGCGCCAGCAGGATAGCCAGGTAGGCACCGGGCAGATTTAACTGTGCACACGCTGCGCTGTTCATATCAGTAGCGATAATGTCGCTCCATTGCTGTCTTAGCCACCCGCCAGATCTATAACCCCGGCATCTTCACGCCGAATGATGTCTCAGGATGTAAACCGGCCTCAGCCGAATTTGATTTACCGGCGAGGGCTTAGCCAGAGAGGGCGTAGAAGCTTTACCGAATCGAGTCTATGCTTCCTTTTCCCTAAAAACTCTCCCCCCACAAATCTTGTCATTCGCAGACCTCGACGCCATTGCTTGCCAGTATTTCACACTGGTCAGGGAGTTGCTTTGCTGTTGGTCACATTTCAGTCCAAAACCTGTCTATCTGTAGCTACCTGCAGCCCGACGCCACCACAGACTTTTCCCATTCAGGGTATCGGCCAGGCCCCGCTATCGAGGGTTTCCACGGGGGCCAGAAGACAGAAGCATGGCAGAGCGTTGTATCTTCGCGTTCCATTCGGTTCCGCCGATCCAGACCCTGATTGAGAACGCGATGCTTCAGGTATTGCTAACCCAGGACTATGCCTTGATCCATACCGAAAGAATGCACGACTCCCGCATCGTACCACTGGATAATCGTCCAGTTCTGCCGGCACATGTAAAGCAGTTTTATGGCAGCAGTGCCAGCCCGATCTTTGAGTAGGCCTGCCACGAATGGAATTATGGACTCACCGGTATCCTGCGCGGCGCCCGGGTCGCAGAAGCTGATGCGGCAGCGGGATCCGGTGAAGAAAATCATCGTTAGAGGGTAATGGGCGGATCTCTATAGCCCTTGCAGGAACTCCAGCATCGCGGCGTTGGTGGCTTCAGGAGCTTCCTGCTGTACCCAGTGGCCAATCCCGGGTATTAACACGACGCCGCGCAAATCCTCGGTGGCCCGTGACATGCTGCCGGTCAACTGCTCCTGGGTCGCGCCTGCAATAACCACATCCCGCGCACCGGCGATAAACAGAGTTGGCATCTGCACTTTCACCCCATCGAGATTATCGGTGATCTCCCAGTTCCGCTGAAAATTTCGGTAATAGTTTATGCCACCCCGGAAACCGGATTTTTCAAACATGGATATGACGTAATCCAGATCATCGGCTTCTAACCAACCCGGCATTCCTTTGGGCTCTCCGAGACGATCGATCCAGCCGCCGGCAGAGCGCAGTGGATCGGTAACAAGCGGTGCTTCCCGCGGCGAACTCGGTGACAGATAAAGTCGACTCAGCAAGCCGCGGGGATTGGCATCATATTCTGCCTCAGCAACACCGCCAGGCTCGTTGTGATAGAGAATGTAGTAAAAGTTATCACCGAAGGCGGCCTTCCAACCGACCATTGGGGATTGCCGGGCCCGTCCACCATAGGGGACACTCATGGCGATTAGGGCGGAGAAGCGCTGCGGATGCAGCAACACGGCGTTCCATGCCACGATCGATCCCCAATCGTGGCCGACCATGATTGCGGTTTCTTCGCCGAGGGCATCCAGCACTCCCACCATGTCGCCAGCGAGGTGAACGATGTCGTAGTCATCCACGTCTGCCGGTTTGTCGGTTTCACCATAGCCGCGCATATCGGGCGCGACCACGTGATAGCCGGAATTTGCCAGCATCGTCATCTGGTGACGCCAGGAGTACCAGGATTCTGGCCAACCGTGGGCCAGCAAGATCAGGGGACCCTCGCCCGCTTCAGCGATACGCATTCTCAGACCATTGCTTTCGATAAACCGAAAACTGACACCTTCAACTGGTGATTCGCTACCCACGTTAGGTCCCCCTGGTTGTGCATTTGCTGGTAGGCACAATACGGCTATACCCAGATATAGTAGCATTGCGGTAGCCAGCCGCTGTAGTTTCGATCCCATGATTCTTCCTCTCCATTGTAACGGCGGGCAATGAACTCAGTATGGCAAGACTACCATGGTCGATGTTGACTTCACTATGATAAAGCCGTTTCATGAAGTTCTTGGTTGATCCAATTGCAAGACTGCGGGAATCGATGCAGGCCATTGTGAAACTGAAATCCCGAAGCTATTAACCAGCCCAGGCTATCGATGGACTTCGGCGCAACCAACAAAAGGAGCAGCTAGTGGCAATTAAAGATGTCTCTTACATAATCAAAACACGGGATTATTATCGAGCCCAGGGTTACACCACAGACTATCTATGGGCTCAGTTCGACACTACGCCTTTTACCCAGCTTGAGAAACCCTTGAGTGAATCCCGCATCGGGGTAATCACGACAACGATGCCGGACACCGAGGCTGGTCGTGTCGATCGCACAGTGTGGTCCACGGCCAGCGCGCCCATTCCTCGATCCATGTATACCGAAGAATTGTCCTGGCACAAGAGTATGACCCATACCGATGACGTCGCGTCGTTTCTCCCGCTGGCACAGTTGAACAGTTTGCAAGACGAAGGCGTTATTGGCTCTGTGGCGAGCCGCTTTCATTCGGTACCCACAGAATACAGCCAGCGCAATACCCTCGAACAGGACGCACCGGAGGTACTCGCCCGCTGCCGGCAGGATGAGGTCGATATCGCCATACTGGTACCGTTGTGACCCGTATGTCACCAGACCGTGAGTCTGGTAGCGCGACATTTGGAGACCAATGGAATTCCCACCGTGGTAATTGGATCGGCTCTGGACGTGGTCGAACATTGCGGTGTACCGCGTTACCTGCACTCGGATTTCCCCCTGGGAAACCCATGTGGAAAGCCCTATGATGAAGCGATGCAGGGCGAGATAATCCGCCAGGCCATGTCGCTGCTGGAGAGCGCCGAAGCTGCGAACACAGTCGCTAGAACGCCGTTCACCTGGGGCGAAGATTGTAACTGGCGTGATGACTATGCACGCATCGATAACAACAACCGGGAGGCACTTCGCCTACGGGGTGAGACACGTCGACAGCAGCAGACACAAGACAAAGCGGACGGTAAATTAAGAGCCGCCATGGTTTCGGAAACTTAGGAAACCTCTGGTTAAGCGTTATTGGCGTAATATTCCAGTATCTCGAGCATGAAAACCGAATTTATGGTTCAATATCCGCAGCAATAAAAGCGAGGTTTTAACAATGAGAATAGTCCATTGCACGCTCTCCCTGTTGTTTCTACTGTTGGGATCGATGCTGTCCAGCGCCTACGGACAACAAAGCGGCGATCAGGTTCGCATCTTCAATACCGTCAAGACCAAGCTGGCCGAAGGCAGGCAGGTAGTCGGTGGCACGGTTTCGACGCCTGACCCTGATATCTACTGTGCCATGGCCAATTCCGGTTACGACTTTATCTGGATCGAGATGCAACACAGCCATCTTGGCTTTACCGATGTGTCGCGCATGATCTGGGCCTGTAAAGATGCGCCCGCGATCCCCTTTATCCGGGTTCCTGATGCCACCGAAGGCGCGATCCAGAAAGCCACCGACATCGGTGCCCTGGGCATCATCGTGCCCATGGTAGACACCGCCGAAAAAATGAAAGACGCGGTGAAATACGCCAAGTATCCGCCCATGGGCAGACGCAGCCAGGGTGGCGGTCAATATGGCGCCCTCTGGGGCCGGGATTATCGACAGGCTGCTAACGCCAACATAATGATCATCGCCATGATCGAGACCCCCGACGGCGTCGCTGTCGCCGATGAGATTGCCGCTGTGGACGGTGTCGACATCGTCTTCATTGCCAGCTCCGACCTCGGCAGTTTTAGCGGCCGCCGCCAGGGTGATCCGGTTTATGAAAGTCTGGTAACGAGGATTGTTGACGAGACTCAGCGAGCGGGAAAATACATCGGTGGGCCATCCGCGTGGATGACATCCAGGGAAGGCTATAACTTCTTTCAGGGTCCCGGCACCTCGTCTCTTATTAGAACGGGCGTTCGGGTAACACTGGGAGCCGACGACCCCTGTCGCTTCGTGGCCTCCGGTACGGCACCAGTACAGGGAGAGGATCCTTGTCCATAAAAGTCAGCGCCTGGCTTGTCGTTACTAAAGCAGACGACAACGAGTAGTTAGGATAAGGGGCCGAATTGGTCTTACAAATACATCCGATCCCTTTTCTATCCCTACTTTTTCTGGCTAATAAAAACAGGAGTCGTTTATGAACAAGCCGCCTCGGTTTCTGGGCTTGACTGCTACTTGCCTGCTGGCGAGTCTGGTCGCCCCCACTGCATTCCCATTCCCCTCGGTATATCCAACCGGCACTACAATTTATCAGCCCGACCGGACCTGGAATGGCTACACAATCTTCGATGCACCCGATGGCCAGGGGGCGGTGCTCATCGACATGAACGGCAATGTGCAGCGGCAATGGACAGAGATTGCCGCGGTACCGGGACCATTCAGAATACTGCCCGGCGGATACATCATGGGTGGGGATACTACACGCCGACCGTATCAGGAAGCGATCGTCCTGCTACAGCTGAATTGGGATGGCAACGAAGTATGGCGCTACGATCAGATGGAACAAGTGGTCACCGAAGAAACCGAGAACGGGGAGGGTAAAACAGAAGGGGGACAGACAGTCTGGTCCGCCAGACAGCATCATGACTGGCAGCGGCAAGGAAATCCCGTCGGTTACTATGCGCCCGATATGGCGCCGCAAACAGACAGTGGTCGCACCCTGGTCCTCGCCCACAAAAACGTGATGGCGCCTGAGGTTTCCGATAAACGACTCGAAGATGAATACATCTACGAATTATCATGGGATGGTGAAGTCATCTGGGAATGGCTGGCCAGCGACCACGTCGATGAATTCGGCTTCTCTGAAGCTGCCCGCAATGCCATTTACCGCTCCGTTCAATGGAACCAAGACAGGGCTAGCGCGGACTGGCTGCACTTCAATTCCTTGACCTACGTGGGACCTAACAAATGGTACGATGGCGGCGATCTGCGCTTCCAGCCCGAGAACATCCTGTTCAGCTCCCGGGAAGCCAACATCATCGGCATCATCAATCGTGAGGGCAACATAGTCTGGCGCATGGGGCCTGACTACACACAATCGAAAGAGCTGAAAGAATTGGGCCAAATTATTGGCCAGCACAATCCCCACATCATTCCGAAGGGCCTACCCGGCGCCGGCAATTTGCTGGTATTCGATAACGGTGGCTCTGCCGGTTATGGTTTCGCGAATCCAGCCGCCCCCAATGGAGAGGCTTCGTTGCGCCGGGATTTCTCGCGGGTGCTTGAATTGAACCCTGTCAGCTTTGAGAAGATATGGGAATATTCCATAGGTGGAAGCGAGAAATTTCAGCTTTTTAGCCACTATGTCAGCAATGCGCAACGCCTGCCTAATGGCAATACCCTGATTAACGAAGGCGCCGATGGTCGCATCTTCGAACTCACCCCCGATAAGGAAATTGTATGGGAATACGTCAGCCCCTTCTTCGGAACCCGGGAACCAATCTCGCATCGCATCTTTCGTGCCTATCGTGTGCCCTACGACTGGATACCCCAGTTGCAACAACCCACCGAAACTCCGGTAATTCCCCCTGACCTTAGAACCTACCGGGTGCCATCATCGAAGGTAGAATAACCGGGGACGCCTGCAACTTGGCAACTTAAGGCAGGCTTTTCAACCGGTAAATCAGGGCATATATCCACTCTCGCCGAATTAAGTTTTCTCTATTTCTGAAGCAATTATAGGCAGATTTCTTAAGTTGCTAAGTTGCAGGCGGCCCCAAGATTCATTCCTCCTTAGCATGGCGCTATAAATAATTGTATAGTGGCGAGCCGAAGCAAAGGAGCTCGAAGCAATGACCATCATCGACGTCCATACCCACGCCTACACGCGAAAGTGGCTGGAAATACTGCAGCAATCCGGTGGTCAATACGGACTGAAGACGCGCCCCGATGGTCATCAAGAGATCTTTCGTGGTGACACCCCCGTCGCCTTCCCTCAGCCCGGTCATTTCGACTATGAGCTTCGTATCAAACAGATGGATGCAACCGGCATGGATGTTTCCATTGTTTCCCTGACCTGCCCAAATGTTTATTTCGGTGGCGAAGAAATAAGCTGTCTCGCGGCCAGGGAATCGAATGATAATATGGCGGAGGCACAGGGCAAGTATCCCGATCGCATTCGCTGGTTTAGCTCCCTGCCCTGGGAATATCCCCAGCGCGCCATAGAGGAACTGGTCCGGACCTGTGATAACGGCGCCATCGGCGTGATGGTACTTGCCAACGTCTCCGGTCGCAGTCTCAACGACCCGTTTTTCGCCCCTGTTTGGAAAGAAATCGACCGTCGTTCCTTGCCTGTGCTATTACATCCGACAGACCCACCGGGCGTAGATTTGATGGATATGGGTCAATTCGATTTGAGCTGGTCGGTAGGATTCATGTTCGATACCACGCTGGCGATCACGCGCATGATCTTCGATGGATTTTTCGACCTGTATCCGAACCTGAAATTAATCGCATCCCACGGCGGCGCTGCCTTGCCTTACCTGGTGGGCCGCTTCGAAAAAGGCGACGAAGTCGAGTTGCCCCAACGCCGGAAGATGGCACAGAAACCAACGGACTACCTGCGTCATATTTATTACGATTGCATTACCTATGATGCTCGGGCGCTGCAGTATCTGATTTCCATCGTCGGCGCTGACCGGGTGATGTTTGGCACCGATTGGCCCCACCAGGTTTATGATACGGCTGGCGCCCTGGCCAATACCGGGTCCCTTCCTCCGGACCAATGCGCGGCGATCCGAGCCGACAATGCCATGCGAGTCTTTAAAATATAGCATCACCACCCGCTTCACTAACCAATCAAAGAAAAACAATAATGGCTACAACTTCAGTGCAAGAACAATTTTCCGGTAGATGGGGTTTTATCTTTGCTGCCGTCGGTAGTGCCGTCGGCCTCGGCAATATCTGGCGTTTCACATTCATGGCCGGCGAAAATGGGGGTGGCGCCTTTATCTTCCTGTATTTCATTTTCATCGTCTGCTTCGGGGTACCGGGCGTCATCGCCATGATCGTAATCGGCCGGCGCGGTGGCCGCAGTCCGGTGGGGAGTACCGAAGCTCTCGCTCGCGCCGAAGGCAAGAGTGCGAACTGGAAGTACCTGGGCTGGATCGCATTGTCCGTTGCCTTTCTCGCCCTCACTTTCTTCAGTGTAATTGCCGGGTTTGTGCTTGCCTATTTAGTGAAATCCCTAGCCGGTGCTTTTGCAGGAATCACACCCCAGGAGTCTCTGCAGATGTTTGCGGATGTGCAGAGTGGGGTGATCGGCATGGTCGGATGGCATGGGGTTTTCATGCTGCTCACGATGTTAGTCGTTTCCCGTGGCATTCGGGAAGGGGTCGAAAGAACCCTTAAATTCATGATGCCGGCACTATTCGTGATCCTGTTGATTCTGGTGGTGTATGCCGCGGTCACGGCCGATTTCGCTGCCGCCCTACGTTTCATGTTCGTACCGGACTTTTCAATAATTGGCCAGGATGTGCTATTGCTTGCACTCGGGCAGGCGTTCTTTTCCTTGAGTGTAGGCGGCGGCGGTATCATTGCTTACGGTGCTTATATGAGGAAATCGGCATCGATTCCACAATCGGCATTAGTCGTTGCTTCGGCCAATGTCTCCGTAGACATGCTCGCCGGACTCGCCATTTTCCCAATCGTATTCACCTATGGGCTGGAGCCTGGCTCTGGACCCGGACTCATGTTTGAAACCCTGCCGGTCGCCTTTGGACAGATGCCCGGAGGTCGGTTCTTCGGCACCATGTTTCTGCTATTGGTGTTGTTCGCTGCACTCAGCACTTCGATATCGATGTTGCAGTCGGTGGTTGCCCGCCTGATGGAACGGGAGGGAGCCAGTCGTCCAAGGATGACTTTACTCGCCGGCGGGCTCGCCTGGATCATCGGCCTGGGTTCTGTGTTCTCTTTTAATATCTGGTCTGACTTCACGCCACTGGGATTTATCGATCTTTTAGAAGATGCCACCATCTTCCGAATCATCGATTTCTTCGTAGTGAACAACCTCATCCTGGCCAGCGCGTTCTTCATGGCGATCTTCGTAGGGTGGACCATGTCGAAACAGGCGACCTGCGATGAATTTGGGATGGGGGATGGCCGTGCCTATCGGCTCTGGCGTTTCATCATGCGCTATCTGGCGCCAGTCGCTATCCTGGTGATATCGTTGATGACGATAATTGGCTATTAACCACCAGATCAATTGGTGTGAAGAAGGGACTGGCAAAAAGCTGGGCACGCGAAGAACAAAAGGCGGGAATCGATAATTGACAAATGAAATACTAAAACGCGGCGCAGGCGGAGTGAGTTCAACGGGGTTTGTCTGGCATGAAAAGTACATGTGGCATGACACCGGTTCCGCTCTCGGTGTATTGCCGACGGATGGCCAGTTCCAACCCTGGATTCATTTTGAAAACCCCGAAACCAAGCGACGCCTGAAAAATCTCCTGGACGCCTACCAATATACAGACAAGCTGGTTCCGATTGCACCGAGCCCTGCAAGCGAAGCCCAGTTACTGCGCGTGCACACCGCCGAGTATATCGATCGTATCAAGACCATGAGCGCAGACCAAGGCGGCAATGCGGGTGAGCTGACCCCTTTTGGTCCTGGCAGTTATGAGATTGCACAACTAGCAGCCGGCGGTTGTATCGAAGCCTGTAATGCAGTGCTCAATGGCAAGGTAGATAACGCCTACGCCCTTATTCGCCCTTGCGGGCATCATGCAGAAGCCGACCGTGGTCGCGGCTTCTGTATATTTTCCAATATCGCCATCGCCATTCGCGACCTGCTATCTACCTCGAAAGTCTCTCGTATAGCAGTAGTGGACTGGGATGTTCACCATGGCAATGGCACCGAATCGGCGTTCTATGAAGAGGCCAATATCCTCACCATATCGCTGCATGAAGACTCGCTCTATCCATACAACAGTGGCTCGCTTCACGACTGCGGCAATGGCGCCGGCGTTGGTTTCAATATCAATATTCCCCTGCCACCGGGCAGCGGGGGCGGAGCCTACAACAGCGCCATGGAGCGAGTGGTATTACCTGCCCTGGAACTGTTTCAACCAGAGTTCATCCTGGTGGCATCAGGACTAGACGGCAGCACCTGGGATCCGCTCGGTCACATGATGTTACTGTCCACCCACTACAAGTCCATGACTGAGCAACTGCTCGATGCCGCAGACCTCTACTGCGAGGGTCGTCTCGTAGTTTGTCATGAAGGCGGCTACTCGGCTGGTTATGTGCCTTTCTGCGGGGCCGGAATTATCGAGGCATTGGCGGGTGAGGACAGCGGGATTATCGACCCATTCGCGAAGTATGAATCGAAGTGGCAGGCGCTCCAGCCAAATCAGGATGAGATGATCAAGGAAGTAGAAACCGTCGCTCTCGATGCACTCAGAGACGGGCTTAATTAGCGAGTTCGAACTCCAGCAATCTTAGTCCGTCACCGCCATTGATGTCGGTATATTCTAGATATACATCATATAGCGCATCATCTTCGCCGTAGGGCAGCAGCCGCAAATTGGGTAGATAGAGCATGGAGTCAGCGGGGAAAAATAGTGGCTTTAACTGCCACGATGCGGCTGGGGAAATCTCGGTGACAGATTCGAGAGTAAACAACGCGCCGTTATCCTGGGTCTGTACTAATTCGATGTCATAGACCGTGCTGTTACCCGCAATTGCAAGCGACTCGATTAAGAGCAGGCCTGACTCCCGGTGAAACATACTGGTGGTGGGCGATCCGGAGGGATGCTCGCGGGGAAAGCTTAGAATCGAGTCCCCCAACTGGAAATTCACATCGAAGCGACATTGATCGGGATCACTATTAGCCGCCTGACAACTTTCCTGAATATCCTGGGCGTCGGGTTGTGCCGCGCCTGCGCTCCAAGCCAGCAACTGATTCCAGGCCGCCGCACCTTCATCCATGCTAAAACCACAGTGACTGGCTTCTGCCTCAACCACGATCGCCGTGGTTAATTGATCCGCTGGCAACAACTGCAGTAGCGTCTGCTGGTTCTCGACTTTCACCAGGCCGTCCTTGGAGGTATGAATGGAGACTACTTTGGTATCGCCAATACTGCCCCGGGGCGTGTAATTATCGAGGAAAAACTGCCTGGCAGACGGCAAAGCTATGCTGCGCTGGATGGTTGTGTTGATGTCTGCATTGCCATAATCTATTCCCGCATTAGCGAAGGGTTTCAAACCGTTCAGTTTAGATTCGTCGTTGACAAGGTTAGGTATTTCGAATACCGCATAAGCAAGATCAAGCAACAGGAATTCCCTGTCGGTATCCGTCAGTTCAAGAATTGTATTCATGCGGTCACTCTGCCCCGGCCGCTGTAATAGTTGCGCCAGGGGAGCACCCAGAAATTCCGCAGAAATCAGACCGGTGCAACGTTCCAGAGAATTCAGGAATTGGGCTTCGCCACCGATGGGGTCAGGTTGTTCACTCCAGGAATCTGTAGGTAATTCCGCGCCGTCAACCTCCTTGCAAACCGCTTCGTAGACCATACGCAAGTCGAAAGCCTGATCCCAGTTAGTTGCGCCGGCAACCGCCCCACACATTAAGAAGGCGCCGTCGATGCCGGGGATAAGCCCCTCTTCGAGATCCCGCATGCTGACAATGCCGCCCAGGGAAGCACCCTGGATAAATATCCCCCCAGGGTCCCCCGCCAGCTCCACAAACTTCTGGTAAAGCTGCTGGTTGTCGATATGGGAGTTGAAAACAGCCCAGCCAGTTTGGCTATAACTGGATGCTGCCATGGCGTAACCCTGGGACAGCGCGATATCTGCAAGTGGTCCCAGCGATGGATCCGGCTCTAGTTCGGTCTTGGTATAACCTTGGTAACCGTGATTCCAGATCACCAGACCATCGTGTGGTTGCCAGTTTTCGGGTAAGGCAATTTTGTAGTAAGCGCCGTTCTCAGTTTGGCCTTGAAATTCAGTGGCCTGGGCAATTAGATTTGGACAGCCCGACAGATAAATACTTATGCCCAGCAATAAAAGCGGCGTTGATGTCCTGAGCCTGGGTTTTTGCATCTGTAGATAAACTAACGAGGGTTTAAGTATAAGGGCTATTCATATTACATATACTATATCGGCTCGAAACCCATTCCCTGCATTTGTGTAATCCAGATAAACCCGAGGGTCAGGTCTTGCAACTTAGCGTTAGCGTCAACAACAGCATATTGTATTGACGGATGCTAACAGGAAAGACCTGACCCTATAGCGCGCTAGGATTCGTAGGTCGTCCGACCCCCCAAAATCGTCTGAAGTACCCTGATATTGACGATCCTGTCGGGATCGACATCATGTGGGTCACTATCAAGGATTGTAATGTCGGCTAATTTGCCAGGCGTAAATGAGCCTTTTATGTTTTCCTCAAACGACGCGAACGCACCGTTCATCGTGCAAATCCGCATTGCTTCGGCAACGGATATACGCTGGCTCGGGCCCCACACCCTACCTTGGGTATCCTTTCTCGTAACCATGCTTTGGATCGCCATCATCGGCTCGAAGGGTCCCGGGGTAAAATCGGAAGCCGGTGCAACCGGGATTCCGTGGTCCAGGAAACTTCGATGCGCAAACATCGATTCCATCATTTCCTCGCCGTATTCGGCCCACTTGTTGCCGTGGTAATACGCGTAGGTATAAAAAGGTGCGGGCACGACGCCAGCAGTTTTTATTCGCCGCAATAATGAGTCATTCACCAGTGAGCAGTGTTCAATTCTGAAGCGCGGGTTCTCGCCTTCCCAACCTTCGAGCACACGTTCATATGCGTTGAGAACCATGTCGATCGCAACATCGCCATTGGCATGAATGCCAATTCGAAAATCGTGTGCAACTGCATCAGCTACAGCCGCATGGATTTCCTCCTGCGTCGCCGTCAGGATTCCGTAGTCGTCCGGGCTACCAGTGTACGGCGTGCTGCGACTCATGGTGCGTTCCGAAGCCGATCCGTCCGCGAGAAATTTTACAGCGCCGATACGAAGCATATCGTCGCCAAACCCGGACGCCATTCGGGCCAGTTTCAACCCATTGTAGACATCGGAGTCGAAAAGCGGCATGAACGATAGGCGAAAATCCATTTCACCGGCTGCTCTGGCGTCCTGATAGGCAATGAAATCGTCAACAATTCCCAATGAATCTGTTGTCGACGTCAGCCCGGAGGCTGCCATGTTTTTCGAAACCAGACGCACCGACCGTTGCCTAGCCGCGCGATCCATGACTGGCCAGACACCGACTCGCAGAAACGGTTGGAACGCCGAAGGTTCTGCAATCTTGCCGGTGAGTTCTCCACCTTCGCGGTAGTATCTGCCGCCCACCGGGTCCGGTGTTCCAACAGTGATTTCCGCGAGGTTGAGCGCCCGCGTATTTACCACGGCGGTATGACCGCCACGGTGTTCCACCATAACGGGATGGTCCGACACTACCTCGTCAATGTCTTGGCGAGTCAGCGGGCGCCCTTCTTCGAATTTAGTGTCATCGTACATTGAGCCCACGACCCATTGGCCAGTTGGCGTTTGACTCGCCTGCGCCGCCAGTGCCGCCTGGACCTCCGAAATACGAGGCAGATTGACGTTCGCCGAAATTGAATCCTTGGCAAGTAATGGATGACTGTGAGCATCTATGAAACCCGGCACCACAGTTTGTGTCCGCGCATCTATAACCCGAGTGTTTGCACCCCTGAGATTGGCAACATCATCATCGCTGCCGACTGCCAGAATGTGTTGCCCGCGAACAGCCAAAGCGGTCGCCGAAGGATTGCCAGGGTCCATCGTGTGTATGGTAGCGCCAGTAATGATCAGATCGGCCGAACCTGTAGCGTCCCAAACGGCCGCTGACGATTTGCTGGGGAGGACTCCCAGCGTCGTTGCGGCCGCTGTCGCTCCGAGAAATGCCCTTCGAGAAAGTGCTTTCATCGTAATTGCTCCGTATTATTCGGTAGTATGATTTCAGTAGTTCGAGTCAATATTTTCGGATCAAATTACTCTAACCCTAACTCCTATGATTCTCTGACCCCTTTGCTTTGATCCATCCTCGATCTTAATCATGCAGCGGCATGCCTCGTTCCTGCAATACCTCCGCAAAGATTCGTGATCCATTAACCCCGGAAGAGTAAACCTCAGGGTCAGGTCTTGTAAACCTCAGGGTCAGGTCTTGCAACTTAGCGCTAGCGTCAACAACAGCTTATTGTATTGACGGATGCTAACAGGAAAGACCTGACCCTATAACGCGAGAAGATTACTATCCCAGATGGGCTGATGTGTTTCTTAAATTAGGACCTGATAAGTCCCAATGGGTCTGCCGACGTACGCTCCCGCAATGAGCACTGTGAAAATCAGGAGCGGTCTACAAACCGCGCAAACTGGCGCACCCAGCACGATTCGAACGTGCGACCCCCTAGTTCGTAGCCAGGTACTCTATCCAGCTGATCTATGGGTGCGTGACAGAGTGATATGCGCTTTATACAGAATATTATTAAGAATAAACAGGTAGTTACAATAGAACTCATGCTAACCGAGCAATCTTAACTTAATCGCTCATTAGGCTCAATAGCTCGCATCACAACTATCCGAATTAAATCCATGTATACGGCAATGTATACGGTTTAAAAGGGGGTGGGGCGCTTTGGGGACGGGGGTGGCCTTTCTCGATCGTGGGATTGTTACGGTGGGCGCTCAGGTTTACTAGAGGTTAATTTGGGAAGAGAGCGGTAGCGTGGGTTATTCGCAGTCTTGGTAGTCACTCTCGAAGCAGCGGGTGGCGATCTCTTGCGCTCTAGCCAATTGTTCGGGAGTTAATGCCTTGGTTATTAAGTCGCGCGCCTCTCCTGCTACATCGGTGGCTCCTCGGTTAAAAGCCATCGTGAACCAGACGTAGGAGAGGATCAAGTTGCTCCGGATACCCTCCCCATTAGCGTACATAGCACCTAGGCTAAACTGAGCAAGTGAGTTCCCCTGAACTGCCGCCAACTTATACCATTTCACAGCTTCGGCATTATTTTCCGGCACTTCCTCGCCGTTGTCATACATGGACCCCATGAAGGTTTGTGCTGGCGCACTTCCGTTGTTGGCACCTAGGCTCATCCATTTCCACGCCTCAGGAAAATTATCTTGAACAATATAAGCCACACCTAACCCAAATTGGTCGTCGGCCCCTCCCTGTTCCGCTAACGCCTTAGTCTCTTCAAAGCCTAGCACCTGCCCAACAACCCCGCCAGAGGTTAGGACAGCAGCGAAGGACAACACCGCTAGAATAGTCTACATTGATCTGTCTCCAATTCCTCAGCATCTTAGCTCACAATATCAATGGCACACAACGAAGCTCCAAAGGACTACGATGCTCGACAGCTCCTTCACAGCCACAATGACACAGCCCGGCTGATAAGCTTAACGAAGTGTTACAGTGGCCGGTTGAACCCAAGTCAATTAATTTTGGGGTTGATTACCGAACCTTCATCATATGATTTTATTCAATTGAGCAAACTTTAAATTGCAATAATAGGCCCTTCCCTATTTACTTCACCTATGCCCGAGCCGAGCCCAATATCTCTTATTCCCATCATTATTACCTTAAGTCTGTCGCTCTATACAAGGAACGTGATTATTGGCTTGTTCAGTGGTGTGTTTGTTGGCGTACTCATGCTAAATGGCCTCAATCCTCTCACTGGTTTGAGCACGATGGTTACCAATCATATTGTCCCGGAGCTCACTGACAGCTATAACGCTGGCGTTCTAGTGCTGTTGGCATTTATCGGTGGTTTCGTTGCGCTGGTGGAACAAAGCGGTGGCGGTGCGGCTTTCGCCAAATCCATAAATGAGTGGGTAAAAACCCGAGTGCAGGCGCAACTAGCCGCATGGATTGGCGGCATAACAATTTTTTTCTCCGATCTTGGCACACCGTTAATTATTGGCCCGGTATTTAGGCCACTTACTGATCGCCTAGAAATATCTCGACAAAAACTAGCCTTTATCATCGATTCCACTTCTTCGCCTGTTGCCATACTCATTCCATTCATTGGTTGGGGTGTGTACATCATGAGTTTAATGAGCCAGGAATTTGCAGCCTTGGACATGGACGAAAATGAATTCTCGGCTTTCATCAGGACGATACCATTCCAATTCTACGCGTGGTTAGCTGTTGTGCTAGTACCGCTCTTAACTTTATTGCGCTTGGATTTTGGGCCAATGGCAAAAGCGGAAGTGGCTGCGCAAAAACAAGATGCCGAAGCAGCAACTTCTCTGAGCTCTGAACAAGAAGAAAACACAGTCACAGCTTTTACACATCCCAATGCCAAACCGATATTGGTGTGGGCACCTCTGTGTGTACTTGCAATCGTGCTATGCATCATTCTGGTTCCCTTGGGGTTCCCTACTCAGCAAGTTTCGGGTTCTGCCTTCCGGGCCGGTCTATCCACTGCCTATTTTTCCGCAGCCACTTTACTCATCATGCTTATGGCTGGGTTAAAAGTCAGACCGATTTTGCAAAGCATAGATATCTACCTAAAAGGTATGGCGGGAATGACTTTGGTAGCAGTGACATTGCTGCTGGCGTGGGCGCTTTCTGACGTGGGCAGAGAGTTAGGGGCCGCAAGCTATATAGCTGCAGTAGCGCAAGCTTCACTGCCTTTTTGGCTATTACCTGCAATTGTGTTTGTGCTCTCGGCAATTATCAGCTTTGCTACCGGCTCCTCCTGGGGTACTTTCGCAATTATGTTCCCTCTCGTGATTCCCACAGCAATTACCATTGGCGCACCGCTGTATGTTTGCATGGGGGCAGTTCTATCTGGAGGGCTGTTTGGCGACCACAGTTCGCCCATTTCTGAAACCACGATTCTATCGTCTACCGGCGCTAACTGCTCACAGTTGGAACACTTCCGCACACAGCTACCTTATGCGCTATTCAATGGAGTGATCAGCATCATAGCATTCCTTATAGCTGGATTGACTGGCGCAAGTATGATCATTATAGGGGCTCTATTATTGCAAGCTGCCTTGCTTATCGTGCTGACAAAACGGGAACTAAAATTGGTAACTACAGATCTGGCGGTGGACTTCCCACACTATCATGGACAATCCCAGGCTATTTAGTGTCTAGCAAAGGCTGAGAAGTCCAGTGTTTTACAACACGAGACGACGGCATGGTTCCAATAATCAACTATCGCCTGTAGAGTATGAACAGCGTTACCAACAGAGGCTGGCGAGTATCTAGTAGATCGGGGGCAATTCAACTTCGATTGAAGACTCGATTTCCTAAGTCTGCTAAGGTGTCCCTCGATACTACTTCGGTTAAAGAGCAGACTCTCGAAGTCCCGTTTGGTCTGACCTGTGCAAATGGAGACTCGACCCACCTTCCCATGGATCAAAATTGGTGCTCCCTGCCAAAATTCATATGGCTGATGCGGCTGGCATGATTTTCAAGCGCGATGACATGTCAGCGATCACCCATGAAGATGGTCATCAAACCGAAGATGTCACCACCATGATGAGCAGTGACGGAAAATTTGGCAGCGGGATGTATCGCTCGGGCAAGACCCACTTCGAAATCGACGAACCCTACGGCGTGGACGAATTCATGTTCTTTCTGAAAGGGAGTGTCACTCTGACCTCGAGTGACGGTAGCGTCATGACTGTGCACGCGGGTGAGGCCGTGACCATAGCAAAAGAGTGGACAGGGACCTGGGATACAGAAGGATACGAAAAAATCTGGGTAATATACTCGGCAGACGGATCCGGTCTCTGAGGCAATGAACACTCTTGAAACCAGCTTCTTAAATCGCTGCCGGCTGATTGCAGGCCGGGCAACCCTAGGACTAGCGTTTGCAACTGGTGCAGCGCTGGCGGCGGGCGATGTATATGAAGAGCGCGTACTGGAAGAAACCGGCAGTGGTGCCAACTGGTTTTTAAAGGGTGGCGACTTTAGCGGATCACACTATTCGCCGCTCTCACAGGTTACGAACCAGAATGTTGCCAACCTGGGCCTTGCTTGGGGCACCAGCCTTCCCATTTCTGGTGGCATTGCCACTACACCGATTGTAGTAGACGGGGTGATCTACCTGTCGGGCGAATTCTCTGTGGTCTTTGCGGTCGATGCGTCCGAAGGTACCCTCCTGTGGACTTATGACCCACAAGTGCGAGCCGTGTTCTCCACTAATCCTGAACTTTCCTTTATCGCCCGCGCCCACCGTGGGGTTGCCGTTTGGGAGGGCAAAGTCTTCGTAACCACAGCCGATTGCAGGCTGATCGCGTTGGATGCTAGCGATGGCAATCCGTTGTGGTCGAAAACGACTTGCGATACGGCGCTGGACTACTTTATTAGCGATTCTCCCTATGTCGGTGGCGGCAAGGTTTTTGTGGGAAATGGCGGATCCGAGAGTCAGAATAAGAACCGCGGCTTCATTTCAGCCTATGATGCAAGCGACGGAGAGCTTGCCTGGCGATTCTTCATCGTGCCCAGCGACAACCCGGCTGAGAACAACACAGCTGCGTTGGAATTGGCAGCAAGCACCTGGTCTGTTGACACACTGGCAACCTATGGAGGTGGAGGCCATAGCTGGAACGAGATGACCTATGACCCTTCATCCAATCAACTCTTCTTCGGAACATCGGGGGCGTATCCATACATCCACGCTGAGCGAAGTCCTGCAGGGGGTGAGAATCTGTTTCTGTCATCTATCGTTGCGGTAAATGCTGATACGGGAGAGTACAACTGGCATTACCAGACGGTGGACCAGGACAGTTGGGATTACAACGCCACCATGAACATCGTACTGGCTGATCTAGTTATTCGTGATTCCGAACGCGAAACCCTGCTCATCGCTCCGAAGAACGGCTTCCACTACACTCTTGATAGGCATACCGGCGAGTTGCTCGTCGTTGGCAAGTTTGCCAAAACCAATTGGGCAAGCGGCATCAATATGGAGACCGGTAAGCCAAATTACGATCCGGAAGGCGAATACTGGAATCTCGAGGACGGAGCCTCGGCTTATGTCTGGCCGAACATGTGGGGATCGCACAGCTGGAATCCGATGGCTTTCCACCCTGGGCTCGGCTTGTCGTACCTGCCTGTAGTTGACTTGCCGGGGTTGGTGAACAATGAAGGCGGTGGTGAAGACGTGGTACTGGTAACTGAAGTCGACGGCAGTCCGCACTCCCCCGGAAAGCTCGTTGCCTTCGACCCCATAGCCGGCAGTATTCGCTGGTCGGTGGATCATGAATTGCCCTACAACGGCGGCGTGATGGCGACCGCAGGCAACCTCGTGTTCCAAGGGGACGCACAGGGCCAATTTTCTGCCTATGCCGCCGATAGCGGTGAACCTCTGTGGTCGATCGCTACCGCATCGGCCATCAACTCGGCAGCGGCGAGTTACGTGGTCGATGGTACACAGTATGTATTGATTCCTGTAGGTGCGGGTGGTGGTCTGCAGTATCAATATCCCGAACTACACTCAACCATCAGTTCCCAGGGACCGACGCGACTACTAGCATTTTCATTGGAGGCCAAGGGTGAGCTTAAGCCGCAGGCCATTGCCTCGCGCACATTACCGGAACAACCGGATCTGATAGCATCTGCAGCCACTATTGAACTGGGCGCAGCACTTTACGCGGCTATCTGCAAAGCCTGTCATGGTAGAAATGCTGTCAGCCGCCAGGGCGGCTCTGTGCCTGACCTGCGCTATGCAACGCAACAGACTCACCAGAGTTGGGATGCAATTGTTATCGATGGATCCAGACAGATGAATGGCATGCCCGGCGTGGAAATATCGATTGAGCAGGCCCAGGCAATTCGAAGTTATGTCCTCTCGCTATCCGGGAATATTCGCACGTCGGCTCAGTAGGTTATAAGAAAATGGCGTATTGTGGCAATAACCCTCCATATGCGGACGTTTTAGCAAGTCCTACTTTTACTCCCAATGTTACTATCGCAACCAAGTTAAAAACGATTAGAAGAGGATAGACCCATGGCGGTTCCATTTCCAAATCATCCTAATCTCACCGGGGGCTATGCGCCGATTCAGATGGAATGCAGCGCCTTGAATCTGGTGATCGTCCTAATCCCCCTATACCTACATAAATGAATTTTCGGTTTTTGTCCCAAACCGTATAAATTATAGAACCGTATTCTGGAATATATTCCTTACAGTTTTCAGAGAAACTTATTGGAGAAACAGAAGAGTCAAATAGTTGGTGTAGATCTGTATCAAACAAACGATATTTCATCTTAAACGACTCAACAGTTACGGAATGTTTCACAACAGTGAATAATGCTTTGTTTTTTATTCGCTCTCAACGTTGAATAATTTATTATAAATTTTCCACTCACCATCAACCTTTAGAAAAGACAAAGTATCTAGAAAGGTAATACCTAGGTATTTATCTCTCACTTTTACCAATGCTGTTGTGCCTTCTATTTCGCAAGCAAGAGTTTCAAACACCACATCTTCGCCTTTTTCTTTTGGTGGTGGTTGTTGAGATGCTACAAAACCAGCAAAATCATCCACTGACATTTGCATAAGATCGCCATGCAAATATCCAACTACTTTTGCATTCTCGTGAAACACTTTTTTTACTTTGTCGGGATTAGATTCATCCATGCAATCGATATAAAGTTGAACTACATTTTCAATTTGTTCTTTGTCATTCATTATTTTCTCCTTTTAATGTACGTCGTCAAACCATTTTGGACTAACCACCTCCTAGTTTAAGAGACACATTAGCTCATCTGGGTTACCAGCTTTGATTGTCTCTCGTAATGCAATTGTCGCCGCATGGCCAAGGTGTTCAACTTAATATTTTCACGTTGTTCCAGTATTTCTTGTCCTCGACCATAATACACAT
>LWDU01041124.1_pt1 | contig 26215 bp, 22 predicted proteins | sample 727161 | NCBI WGS metagenome assembly LWDU01 (sample SAMN04566230, study PRJNA314399) | hydrothermal vent metagenome | isolation source: deep sea hydrothermal plume seawater | place: Mexico: Gulf of California, Guaymas Basin | collected 2004-07-11
CCTTCCCCAGATAGCATTACATGAGGTGTCTCATCCATTACTTTTCTGGCTACTGAGATTGGGTGTTTGATATGTTGTAAAAAACTAACTGAACCACAATTTCCTGTTTCATCCATAATGCAAGCGTCAAGAGTTACTTTTCCATCTCTATCTGGCAATCCTCCTAATCCAACCGACATAGATTCCGGATCAGCTTCTGGTATTTTTACACCAGCCTCAACAGCATCAATTGCCTTGCCTCCGCTTTGCAGCACTGCCATAGCAGCTACATTGGCGGGCATTCCATGTTTCCAAGTAGAAATAACCATTGGGTGACCTTCTTCAGAATTAGGATTTGCGTTCTGTGCTATGGCAGAAATTAATTTAGGAAAAATAGCTGTTCCAACCGCTCCTAAAACCCCTCCTTTTATAAAATTTCTTCTGTTTGACATAAGTTTAATTTTTGTTCAATTCGTATAGCGACCAAATTAATAAATTATTTGGGTTAAATCCTGAAGCCTCAATCTCTATTATTTTTTCTTCTCCGGGCAAAAGGGTAAAGAAATTATCAGAGAATTTTCCTTTTACTCCATGTAAATAAAGCTGAAAAGTGGGCACGTCCGTACTGAGCTTTAGATTATTATCAAGATATTGATACTGAATAGTTGGTTTTGGAAAATCATAATTTTTAATTGCTTTTGTAAATCCAACTTTTGATTGTACTTTTTGCTGTTTTAGCTTACAAATGATAAATTCATCATCTTTACAAAAAGGAATAGAAGCAATGAGTTGTGATTTGGCTTGAATTTTAACAAATTGTTTACTGCTAGACAATATTTCCCCTTTTAAGGAATAAGTGTTGATAAGCAAAGTGTCAGAACAATTTGTAGTATCTGAGATTACCCAAATATTAAAACTGTTATTTTCAGTTTTTTCTAAAGAGAGAGAGATTTGAGCAAAAGCATCTTGAGCGGTATAGTGAAGTGCTTTCCAATTGCCGTAATAATCCCGACCACTCCAAGAGGCAACAGGCCAGCAATCATTCAATTGCCAATATAAAGTTCCCATGCAGTAGGGTTGACTTCTCCTATGCGATTCTAAACCTATCCGCATACCTTCAGCTTGCAGAATTTGACTTGCGTACACAAACTTTTCAAACTTTTCAGGAACATTGTACTCTCTTTGCATGTACTCTTTAATTAATGCATTTCCCCTAGGATGTTTTTGATGGTTTTTCATCACAGCCGAATTTAAATCCCAATTCAAACTATCAGCAAAAGTGGCAATGGTGGAAAGCTGAGGGAAAGATTGAAAGCCAAATTCACTCATGAATCTTGGCACTTTCTTTTCTAAATTTTCAAAGGGCTCTGCATCATGCCAAACCCCCCAATAATGCGCATCTCCTTCAAACTGATGCTTAGGATTTCCTCTTCCAAATTTTGGAGAACTTTCCCAGTAGTCTGATTGAGAATTTTCATCTACTATAGTTGGAAGTATCTCTTGAAATACTTTCTGATATCCCTCCCAGATTTTATCTTGTTGTTTTTGGGGATATGCATTTTGCCACCCCCATCTGTGCCACCCTTCTGAACTTTCATTGTTACCACACCAAAGTGCTATGGAAGGATGATGGCGTAAACGCTTTACATTTTGGATAGCCTCTTCTTGTACATTTTTCAAAAATAAAGAATCAGAAGGGTACATAGCGCAAGCAAACATAAAATCTTGCCAGACTAAAATCCCTAAAGAATCGCACAAATCATAAAAAATATCTTCTTCATAAATCCCTCCTCCCCAAACTCTGAGCATATTCATATTAGCTTTAATCACATCATTTAGCAAGTTGCGATAATGGTTTTTTGTTACTCTATTCTGTAAGTTATCTTGTGGAATATAATTTGCTCCTTTCATAAAAATAGGTTTATCATTTACTTTGAAATAAAAACTTTCTCCTATTGAATCTTGCTCAGAGATTAATTCTATTTTTCGTAATCCTATCTTTTTTTTCTGACTATCAATTATTCCATTTTCATCCGATATAGAAATTGGGATATCATATAATTTCTGCTTCCCATAGCCATTTGGCCACCATAATTCAGGGTTTGGAATACGAATGATAATGGAAAGTTTATTATTCCCTTTTTTCAATTTAAAATTCCCCCATACTTTATTATAAGCCTTAAGGGTAACTAGTTTTTCAACTGAAGATTCTATCTCAATTCCAATGGTTAAATTAGCAAGCGTATCTGTTAAATGATCTTGTACTATATAAATATCTTTTATCTTGCAATCGCTCCAGCTTTGTAGTTCTACTTTTCGCCAAATTCCTGTTGGGGATATTTTTGCTCCCCAATCCCAGCCATAATGAAAGCCTGCTTTTCGTGTAAAAACTCTCTCACCACCAGGAAGACTGTATCCTAAAGTTGTTTGTCTTTTATTTTCAATTTTTGAAACTGCATCAAATTTTATGAGTAGCGTATTGTCTTTTTTTAGGATATCACTTACATCTATCTCCCAAGTTCGAAACATATTGTTGGCTTGAAGAATAAGCGAATCACTCAAATAGACTTTTGCGTAAGTATCTAAACCGTGAAAGCATAAAAGTTGATTATTCTTTGTGAGTATTTTTTTTGAAACACTAAATTTTGAACGATAGTTCCAATTCTTTTCAGCTATCCACTGCACACTATCTTCATTAGTTCCGTAAAATGGGTCTGAAATTAAGTTATGATTTAGTAAATCTGAAAAATTATTTCCCGGAATTTCTGCCTTATACCACTCATTTTCATGCTCAAATTCCCAATTGCTTATTTCTTGTGATAAGTTGCTTTTTTCTTGTTTTTTACAAGAAGAAAAAAATACTAATAATATGAATAAGTACTTATACAAAGCCTTCTAGTTTTTCTAATACAGCTTGAATATTTTTGCTATTTGTTTCTAAAACTCCATGCTTATTTTTCTCACTTCCAGACAGATGAAAGTTTTTAACACCAATTTTGAAAAGATCTTCTACATTTGTATGATTCACGCCACTGCCTGCTAAAATATTGATTCTCCCTGCTGAAATTCTAACAAGTTTCTTCAGATTTTTAAGCCCTAAGGAAACATTCTTTGCTTGCCCTGAAGTTAAAAGGGTGTCGAAACCATAAGCAATTACATCTTCTAGATTTTTCACTAAATCACTACCTTCATCAAAAGCCCTATGAAAAGTAACATGCATTGGTTTTGCAATATTTGCTAATTGTTTGCTTTGCTCTTTATTTATAGAACCATCTTCTTTTAGCATTCCAATAACCACCCCATCACATCCTACTTTTTTGCAAAAATGAATATCCCCTATCATCTGTAAAATTTCTTTACTAGTATAGATAAAATTTCCTGCTCTTGGACGAATTAAAATATATAAAGGGATATTTAATAATCCTTTAGCTTTTTGGATATTTTCTCTTGATGCAGTAATCCCCCCTAACTCTAAGTCCCTACAAAGCTCAATACGATTAGCACCACCTTTTTCTCCATTTATTGCAGATCGAACAGAGTTAGCACAACATTCTACAAGGTATTGATTCATGGGTTAAATGTATGAAAAATGTAGTAATAAAAAAGCCCTCTTTTTAAAAGGGCTAACAATTACATTTCAAATGTTTCCATAAATTTTGTAGTGTAATTCCCTGTTCTGAAATTTTCATCCTGCATTAGTTTTTGATGAAAAGGAATTGTTGTTTTTACTCCCTCAATAATAAATTCATCCAATGCTCTTTCCATTTTTGCAATTGCCTCTTCTCTTGTTTGCGCAACTGCAATTACTTTAGCAATCATTGAATCATAAAAAGGAGGGATCATATAATTAGCATATACATGAGTATCAATTCTAATACCGTGACCTCCAGGTGCATGAAAGTTAGTTATTAAGCCAGGGCAAGGCCTGAAATCATTTTTAGGATCTTCCGCATTAATTCTACACTCAATAGCATGCAATTTAGGATAATGGTTTTTCCCAGATATCTCAATTCCAGCAGCTACTTTAATCTGTTCTTGTATCAAATCATAATCAACTACCTCCTCGGTAATTGGGTGCTCTACTTGAATGCGCGTATTCATTTCCATAAAGAAAAATTTTCTGTGCTTATCAACTAAAAACTCAACAGTTCCAACTCCTTCATATTTTACTGATTCAGCAGCCATAATAGCCGCTTTTCCCATTTCTTCTCTCAATTTTTTAGTCATGAACGGAGAAGGAGTTTCTTCAGCTAATTTTTGATGTCTTCTTTGTATTGAACAGTCTCTTTCAGAAAGGTGTGCGGCTTTTCCTGTACGGTCACCAATAATTTGAATTTCAATATGCCTAGGATCTTCAATGAATTTTTCCATATACATACCATCATTTCCAAAGGCTGCTTTTGATTCTTGACGTGCACTATTCCAAGCATCTTCTAAATTTTTCGCTTCCCAAACCAAACGCATCCCCTTACCCCCTCCTCCTGCAGTTGCTTTAAGCATTACGGGATAACCAATTTCTACAGCTAATTTCTTGCAAGTTTTAAAATTAGGGATTACCCCTACAGAACCCGGGATAGTTGGAACACCAGCTTTTTTCATTGTTTCTTTGGCAGACGCTTTGTCCCCCATTCCATCAATCATTTCAGGAGACGCTCCAATAAATTTGATGTTATTTTCACTGCAAATTTTTGAAAAATTAGAATTTTCAGCCAAGAATCCATAGCCAGGATGGATAGCATCAGCATTAGTAATTTCAGCAGCAGCAATAATATTAGGAATCTTTAAATAGGATGCGGAACTTGCAGCAGGACCAATACAAACAGCCTCATCAGCAAATCGCACATGTAAACTATCTTTGTCAGCAGTAGAATAAACTGCCACAGTTTTTATATTCATCTCTTTACAAGTACGGATAATACGCAATGCAATTTCTCCTCTATTGGCTATTAGGATTTTCTTAAACATAATAAATACTTTTAAGAATTAATTATGATGGATCAACCAAAAATAATGCTTGGTCAAACTCAATTGGAGTAGAATCATCCACTAAAACTTTTATGATTTTACCTGAAATCTCTGATTCAATTTCGTTAAATAACTTCATTGCTTCAATAACACACAAAGTATCTCCTTCTTTAATCGTATCTCCTACACTTACAAAAGGTGGACTTTCAGGTGATGTTGAACGGTAAAAAGTGCCAATCATTGATGCTTTAATTGTAATATAATTTGAATTTTCATCTGCAACAGGAGCTGGAGTACTAGTTTCAATTACCGTTACGGGTGCAGATGAAACAATAGGAGCCGCCATAACTTGCGCCGGTCCTTGCTGAATAATGGTAGTGGGCTCACCTTCATCTGAGCTTCCTCTTTTCTTTTTTGTAGGAGATTTTATAGAAATTTTAATGTTATCTATCTCTAAACTTACTTCAGTTGCTCCTGATTTAGCAACAAATTTTATGAGTTCTTGAATATCTTTTAAATCCATATCTAAAATTTTATTTATAATACAAAAGTAATTATTTCTTTGAATCGTAAGCCCATTTAATAAAAATTGAGCCCCAAGTAAATCCTCCCCCAAAGGCAGCAAGGATAATCTTATCTCCTTTGTTCAGTTGACTTTCCCATTCCCATAAGCATAAAGGAATAGTTGCATTGGTGGTGTTTCCATATTTTTCAATATTTAACATTACCTTTTCGTTTCCTATCCCCATTCTTCTGGCAGTAGCATCTATTATTCTTTTATTTGCTTGATGAGGGACTAGCCAAGCCACATCATCAGCTGATAAATTATTATTATTCATAATTTCCTCTGATACATCAGCCATACTTTTTACAGCTGCTTTGAAAACAGGCTGCCCATCTTGAAAGATAAAATGTTCTTTAGCATCAATTGTTGCATGAGATGCGGGCTTTACAGATCCTCCGGCTTTCAGATGTAAAAATTCTCTTCCAGCACCGTCACTTCTTAGTATTGCATCCTGTATCCCTAACCCATCTTTATTAGGCTCTAATAATACTGCTCCCGCTCCATCCCCAAAAAGAATGCAAGTAGTCCTTTCGGTATAATCAACAATAGATGACATTTTATCTGCCCCAACAACAATTACTTTTTTATAAGTCCCTGTTTCAATAAATTTTGAAGCAGTTGATAATGCAAATAAAAAGCCTGAACATGCTGCCATTAAATCATATGCAAATGCATTTATTGCACCTACTTTATCTGCAATAATACAAGCAGTAGAAGGGAAAATCATGTCAGGAGTAGCGGTTGCACAAATGATTAAATCAATATCTTTTGCGGAAGTATTAGTTTTTTTTAACAATCCTTTTATTGCTTGCGCTCCAAGGTCAGAGGATCCTTTTCCTTCTCCCTTTAAAATTCTTCTCTCTTTGACCCCAGTTCTTGAGGTAATCCATTCATCATTAGTATCAACTAAAGTTTCCAGCTCTTTATTAGTTAATATATAGTCAGGCACATAGCCTTGAACCCCTGTTATTGCAGCATTTATTTCCCCCATTAGTTAAGGTGGTTTTTTATTTTACTTGTCAATTCTGCCCCTACGACATCTTTAGTTAAGGTAATCATATTTTTTATAGCAATTTCACTTGAAATTCCGTGTCCTACAATTACAGTTTTATTAAGCCCTAAGATAGGAGTCCCCCCATAATTCTCGTAGTTAAATCGTTTGAAATACTCATCAAGCAACCCTCTTTTTTTCATAATTGAATAGATCCCTTCTGCTTGTTTTAGCACTATATTTCCTGTAAAACCATCACAAACAATAACATCAGTTTCCGAATCAAAAATATCTCTACCTTCAATATTACCAATAAAATTGTAATCAGGATTGTTTTCCATTACACTATAGGATGCTTGGCTTAGCATATTCCCTTTTGTTTTTTCTTCTCCTAGATTTAAGAGACTTACTTTTGGCTTTTTAATTCCACAAACATGTTCTGAAAAGAGTGAGCCAAGGATGCCAAACTGATATAATACATCAGGTTTGCAATCAGCATTTGCTCCAACATCCAACAAAACAGTAGCTCCACCATCTTCTCTTGGGATTAGTGAAGAAATTGCTGGGCGTAATATACCAGGTATTGCTTTTACAGAATAATAACCTCCCACAAACATAGCCCCAGTATTTCCGGCAGATGCAAAGCCATCAATAAGCCCTTTAGACAAATATTCAAAGCCTTTTGCGATACTTGAATTTGGTTTTGATTTAAATGCTTTTGTTGGGTGTTCTCCCATAGATATAACATCCTTACAGTCAATAATTTCAAAATTATTCTGTAGGCTGTCGCGATGCTTTAATGCGGCAATAATTTCACTTTTTCTTCCAAATAAAACTATTTTAGTATCAGACGGGAGTTCATTCAGAGCTAGAATAGCCCCTTGAACAGTTTTTTGAGGAGCATAATCTCCTCCCATAATATCAATTCCGATTCTCATAAATAGCTTGCAATTTAAAGCGGGATAAAACTACAAAAATCTATTAAAGCGCTATACAGATACTTGCTTTTCTATTGCTTCCTTCCCCCTATAAGCGCCACACTCTTCACAGACTCTGTGATATTGAACAGGAGTACTACAGTTGGGACAGGAGTACATGGTAGTAGCAGAAGCTTTGTAGTGCGTTCTTCTTTTATCTCTTCTAGTTTTAGAAATTTTTCTTTTAGGATGTGCCATTTTCTTTCTTTTACTATTTTATTTTTAAATCTTTTAATGCATCCCACCTAGGGTCAGACGACTTTTCTTGTTTTACAGTATATTTTTCTATCAAATTCACCATCTCTTCATTACAGGTTACTTCTCCCCTATCATTTAAGGGATGTTGTTGTTTTTTAGGTAAATTTAAAATAATTAATTCAAAGATTAATTGTTGTAAATTAATTGAATTTTCACTTTTTTTAATGTAAATAATCTCGTCAGTTGATGTTAAATCTTCATCAGTTATTTTGATAATTACATTTGTTTCTGCAGTAATATTAACTGAAATTTCTTCCGTGCAAATATCGCATAGCAGCTTATTTATTTTACCGTCAATTGTAAGAGTTAATGCTAATTTTTCGCCATCTTTATCTAGTAAAGCAGTAGCAATAATTTCAGCATGTTCCACATCTGACAATGTAAATGCTTCAAAGAACTGGCCCTTTATTTCAAATAAAAAAGAGTTCTTACCATTAGTAATTTCTCCTAACTTTATCTTATATTCATTCATTCCTCTGAATTTTAAAGGGATGCAAAGGTACAAATTTATTCGTATTTAGTATCCTAAGTTTACTTTCTTGCTGTAAAGACCAAAGGATTGCTAGTAATCTTTTTAAATTCAGCTCTTTTTTTAAAAATATCGCATGCCATAAATACAGCTTCACGAAATGATTGTTCGTTTGCCTCTCCTTTCCCGGCAATTTCAATAGCCGTTCCGTGCACAGGTGAGGTGCGTACAATATTTAAACCTGCAGTATAATTTACTCCCTCCGAAAAAGAGAGTGTTTTAAAAGGGGTGAGTCCTTGATCATGATACATGGATAATATACCATCAAATGAAGATAAATTTTTAGGAGTAAAAAAACTATCAGCAGGATAAGGGCCAAAAGCCATTACGTCATTTTCTTTCAGTTTTTTTATTGCAGGAATAATGATTTCAATCTCTTCAGAGCCGAGCATTCCTTTTTCCCCAGCATGAGGGTTAAGCCCAATAACCGCAATCTTTGGTTTTCTGATACCAAAATCAGTAATTAAGGACTGATTAAGTTGTTTTGTTTTTGAAATAATCTTAGCAGTAGTAATAGCTGTTTTTACTTGTTCTAAAGGAATATGTCCTGTAACAAACGCTATTTTCATATTCTCACTTACCATGATCATTAATGATTCGCCTTCAAAATTTCCTTGTAAAAACTCAGTATGCCCTACAAAGCCACTTATTTCCTCCTGAATTGAAGCTTTGTTAATAGGGGCAGTTACCAGCACATTAACCTCTTCTTTTTTTAAAGCATTGCAGGCTAATTTTATGGATTGAAAAGCATATTTTCCTGAAGTAGCTGTTGCTGCACCAAATTTAATTTCAATATCTTCTTGCCAGCAATTTAAAAGGTTAACCTTGTTAGTTTTTGCGTCTGAAATATTATTTATAGTATGAAAAGTAAAATTTTGCAATTCAACTGCTTTTCTGTGAATTGAAGCCACTTTATTTGAGCCATAGACAATTGGAGTGCAAAAATCCATCATACGAGCATCTTTAAAGGTTTTAAGAATCACTTCCATTCCTATCCCATTCAAATCCCCAATAGAGATTCCTACTTTTATTTTTTGTGCTTTCTCGCTCATTTAAGCTCTATTTTTTATGAACTGATATAATAATCTTACTCCCATTCCTGTAGCTCCTTTACCTCTGTATCCGTATTTTGCTTTAGTGTAAGATGGTCCTGCAATATCCAAATGAATCCAAGGGTAATCGGCAAAATGAGCTAGGAATTTTCCGGCTGTAATTGCGCCAGCATGAGGGCCTCCTAAATTTTTAATATCAGCAATGTCGGATTTTATGAGCCCATCATAGTCTGACCAAAAAGGCATTTCAGCTAAACGCTCATGAGTATGTCCTCCCGTCTCTTTTAATCTAGCATGTTCTTTTTCTGCTCCTTCATGCATACTCACAATTCCGTAATGTCCAATTGCAGCAACTGCAGCACCTGTTAAGGTTGCTAAATCTATTACTAATTCAGGCTTGTATTTTTTAGCAAAACTAAGCGCATCAGCAAGAACTAATCTACCTTCAGCATCAGTGTTGAGCACCTCAACAGTAGTGCCATCATGCATAGTGATTACGTCACCAGGAGCGTAAGCATTTCCTGAAGGTCGGTTGTCAGTTGCTGGAGTTAAAGCAATTACATGTATTGGTAAATTGTTAGCGGAAATCGCTTGCATTGCTCCAATTACAGTTCCCGCACCTCCCATATCTGTTTTCATTAAATCCATGGAATTGGCAGTTGGTTTTAAACTTAAGCCCCCCGTATCATATACAATACCCTTCCCTATTAAAATAATGGGTTGTTTGTTTTTAGCATTTTTTGGTTTCCACTCCATAATGGTAAAAGTAGGTTCGTCAATACTTCCTTTATTTACCGCCAATAACCCTCCCATCTTTAATGACTCAATTTTCTTTTTATTGAAAACTGTAGTTTTAAATTTGTTTGCTTTTCCTGATTTTACGGCAGCCTCTGCTAAATCCTTAGCGGTCAAATGTGAAAAAGGTTCATTAATCAAATCTCTAGTAAAATAAACGGCATCTACTATGTTTTGCAATTCTTCAATGTTTTTTTTGTTAGAGTTTTTACACAAATAAATCGTAGTTAGTTTATTTGCGGTTCCTTCAGTTTTATGTTTGGTAAAAGTATAATTAGAAAGAGCCATTCCTTCTGCAATTTGCATTGCTTCAGTCTGATTCTCTTTCACATCAATAATTAATACTGATTTATCATCTTTTAACTTTCCGGCTAATCTGTCGCCAAGCAATCTGCAATTTTCTGCATGTTGGTTGTTGTCTTTTTCTTTTTTTGGAAGCACTAAAAAAATGTGTCTTCCGTACTGATTAATAGCAACAATTTCTTTCTTATCTTCCCATTCTAATTTTATATAATCTAACTCTTGTTTAGATAGATTAAAGTCAGATAATTTACTTTTTTTATCACATAAAAGGATTAAATTATCTTTATCAGAAATTGTTGTTTTCTTTTTGATTATAGTCTTCATAATATTGTGTAATTTTGAACGCACAAAACTAAGTAATTTTATGGATAGTAAGCAGTTGATAGGTAGGGCATTGAAAAAAGAGTTTTTATCAGCAGATGAAGGTCAGTTTTTGTATGAAAATGTACCTACTGCAGATTTGATGTGGGCAGCAAATGAGCTCAGACAAATGCAAGTTCCCGGTAATGTGGTTACTTGGCAGATTGATCGTAATGTAAATACCACCAATGCTTGTACGGCTAATTGCAAATTCTGTAATTTTTTCCGCCATCCGAAACATGAAGAAGTATATGTGACCAATGCGGAAACGTATAAACTTAAAATAGAAGAAACCATAAAATATGGTGGAGATCAGCTGCTTTTACAAGGAGGTCATCACCCAGATTTAGGATTGGATTATTACACCAAATTATTCAAGGATCTGAAAGCTCTTTATCCAGATATTAAATTACATGCTCTTGGGCCGCCAGAGGTTGCGCACATTTGTAAAATTGGAGGATATACTCATCTGGAAGCTTTAATTGCTTTGCAAGCGGCAGGTATGGATAGTATGCCAGGAGCAGGAGCAGAGATTTTAAGCGATAGAGTAAGGCGATTAATTTCCAAAGGAAAATGTACGGGGCAGGAGTGGTTGGATATTATGAAAGTTGCACATCAAATTGGGTTAACTACATCAGCAACTATGATGTTTGGGCACATAGAAACCATTGAAGAACGCTTTGATCATTTGGTAAGAATTAGAGAGGTACAAGCTCAAAAACCTGAAGGAGAAAATGGATTCTTGGCATTTATTCCTTGGCCATTTATGGATGACGGAACACTTTTGCAAAGAGTAAAAGGCATCAATAACAACACTTCAGCTGACGAATATATGCGCATGATAGCGATTTGTAGAATTATGCTGCCAAATATTAAAAATATTCAAACTTCTTGGCTTACAGTTGGGGCTGATACAGCACAACTTACTTTGCATGGAGGAGCCAATGATATGGGCTCTATTATGATTGAAGAAAATGTAGTTTCTGCAGCAGGAGCACCACACCGATTTACGGCAAATAGTATACAAGAATGTATAAAAGAAGCAGGATTTGAACCGAGACTCAGAACTCAATTGTATGTGGAAAGAGAGATTCCCGAAATGGAGGAACAATTAATAGATTATTAAAATGTTTACAGGGATAATTGAACAAATAGCAGAGGTTGTTGCACTAAAAAAAGAAGACAGCAATGCGCATTTTTATTTAAAATCATCCATTACAAAGGAGTTAAAGATTGACCAATCGGTAGCTCATAATGGAGTGTGCCTTACAGTAGTAAATATAAAGGATGATGTATATACAGTAACAGCAATAAATGAAACCCTTCAAAGAAGTAATCTCAGGCTTTTGGAGGTCGGGCGCAAAGTAAATATCGAAAGATGTATGCAGATTAGAGGTAGGTTTGATGGACATATGGTTCAAGGACATGTGGATCAAACAGCAATTTGCACTGAACTAAAAGAAGATAACGGTTCTCATATTTTCACTTTTGAGCATGAAAAATTGGATAATATTACAGTTGAAAAGGGTTCTGTTTGTGTAAATGGGGTGAGCTTAACGGTTGTAAATTCAATGGACAATGCTTTTTCGGTAGCTATTATTCCTTATACTTTTGAGCACACTAATTTCCATACCTTTAAAGTGGGCACGGTAGTTAATATAGAATTTGATATACTAGGGAAATATATCGCAAAAATGTTTATTAAAGATTTATAAAATATGAAACCAACATTATTAATTTTAGCAGCAGGAATGGGAAGCCGATATGGTGGATTAAAGCAAATAGATGGTATTGGTCCAAATGAGGAACCAATAATTGAGTACTCAATTTATGATGCAATTAACTCAGGGTTTGGGAAAATTGTATTTGTTATCAGAAGAGAGTTTGATGAGGCGTTCCGCTTCCGCTTTGATAAGTTTGCCGACAAAATTGCAATTGAATATGTGTATCAGGAGGTAAATATAAAAGTTGATGGAATTAATACGATTGAAAGAACAAAACCTTGGGGGACTTCACATGCTGTACTTGTTGCTAAAGATGTGATAAATGAGCCATTTGCAGTTATTAATGCTGATGATTATTATGGAGCGGGTTCTTTTCAGTTGATTGCTGATTTCTTAACTAATGAATGCTCGCCATCACTTATGGCAATGGTAGGTTATACTTTGTACAATACATTGTCAGAATACGGAACGGTAAACAGAGGAGTATGTGAAGTAGATAATAAGAACAACTTAGTTGAGGTGATTGAAAGAACAAAAATTGCTGAACAAAATGGAGTAGTAAATTATAATGTAGGAGCCGATGAGACATTAGGAGCTGTAGATAGAAATGTGCCAGTTTCTATGAACTACTGGGGTTTTCATCCTTCAATTTTTGCTGAGATTGAAAAAGGTTTGCATGACTTTATGAGGGAAAATCCTACTAATTCAACTGCTGAGTATTACATACCAAATATTGTTACTGATATGATTGTAAGTGGACAAATGGCAGTGCGAGTTATTCCTACTGATGATAATTGGTTTGGCGTAACTTACAAAGAAGATAAGCCAATGGCAATTGCTGCAATTAATCAGTGTATTGCTGATGGTGTTTATCCAGAAAATCTTTGGAGTTAAGAGAAGCAAACAATATTGTCAAGCAGTTTATTCCTAATGAGGAAGTAGTGGCTATTAAGCTAAACAATAAAGGTCTGATTAATCAGACCTTTATTGTTTCTGTAGGTAAGATAAAGATTAAACAATTTATCCTGCAAGCGATAAACACGGCTATTTTCCCACTGTATGAAAAAGGTTTAGAAAACATGATTTTAGTAAATAATCAGTTAAATAAATCTGCTTTTCCCTATGAATTCCCTACTCCAATACTCGATAAATATATTTGTATTGATAGTGTGATTTGGCGCCTATTTCCTTTTATTGAAAGTAATTGTTATGATGTTGTTTTAGATAAAAATATGGCTTTTGAAGCAGCAAAATGTTTAGGTAGTTTTTATAAATCACTACATAATTTTGACACAAAACAATTGCATACTACCTTGCCTAATTTCCATAATTGTAATTTAAGGTTGTCAGAATTAGATAAAGCTATAAATACTGCAAATACCGATCGCTTGAATCATGCAAAGGAATTAATTAAAATAATAGATAGTTCACGAAATATATTGAAAAAATTTGATAAACTAAATGCTGAATTACCAATTAGGGTAGTTCATTTTGATGCAAAAATTAATAATATTTTATTTGATAAAACAACAAATAAAGCTAAAGCTATTATTGATTTAGACACACTAATGCCAGGGACTGTACTTTCAGATATTGGAGATATGATACGTACTTTTAGTAATACATTAGGTGAGGAATCAAAAAATATTGATGGGGTAAAAGCAGATATTGAAATTATTCAAAATATTATAAATGGGTTTTTAAGTAGTTGTAAAAACATCTTAACTAATGAGGAAAAAGATAATTTACTTTTTTCAGGAAAGGCAATTACTCTTTTACAATGCATCCGTTTTCTCACAGATTATTTGAATAATGACAGCTATTATAAAATAGTATATCCTGAGCAAAATTGGATTCGTGCCCAAAATCAATGGGCTTTGTGTTGCTCACTTAAAGGCTAATTAATTTATTATGTTTGTATCATGAGAAAAAAGATACTATTATTAGGCTCAGGAGAGTTAGGAAAAGAAGTAGTAATAGCCATGCAAAGATTGGGGCAATATGTTATTGCGGTAGATAATTATGAAAACGCACCCGCCATGCAAGTGGCGCATGAGTTTGAAGTCATTAATATGTTGGATGGTGCTGAACTAGATAGAATAGTTGCTAAACATCAACCTGATTTTATTGTTCCTGAAATAGAATCGATTAGAACAGAAAGATTTTATGAATATGAAAAGCAAGGTTTTACGGTAATTCCATCCGCAAAAGCGGCAAACTTTACCATGAACCGTAAAGCAATCCGTGATTTGGCAGCTATTGATTTAGGAGTAAAAACCGCTAAATACAAATATGCTACTTCATACGAGCAGTTAAAAGAAGGAGTAGCTTTTACAGGAATGCCTTGTGTAGTAAAACCATTAATGTCCAGTTCAGGAAAAGGACAATCGGTTATTAAAACAGTAGCTGATATTGAAAAAGCATGGAACTATGCTTTGGAAGGTTCAAGAGGGGATTTGCTGGAAGTAATTGTAGAGGCATTTATTAATTTTGATTATGAAATTACACTTTTAACCCTCACACAGAATAATGGAAATACGCTTTTTTGTCCACCTATTGGGCACAGGCAAGAAAGAGGGGACTATCAGGAAAGTTGGCAGCCAATGACTATGGATGTTGTGCATTTAAAAGAGGCTCAAGAAATAGCCGATAAAGTGACGAAAGAATTAGGCGGTAGCGGAATTTGGGGAGTAGAATTTTTTATAGGAAAAGAAGGTGTTTATTTTTCTGAACTTTCCCCCAGACCACACGATACTGGAATGGTAACCCTAGCCGGAACACAAGATTTTACAGAATTTGAATTGCACGCTCGTGCGATATTAGGAATACCCGTTTTGGATATTCCATTGATACGAAATGGAGCTTCAGCAGTAGTATTGGCGGATAAAGAAAATAATGCCTTCCCTACTTTTACGGGATTAAATGAAGCGGCCGCATTCCCAAATACAGCCTTTAGTATTTTCGGGAAACCAACTACACGTCCTTACAGAAGAATGGCAGTTGCCTTAGCACATGGAACAGAAAATACTACTGAACTAGTAGAGAAAGCAAAAGAAGTTGCTACTAAAATAAAGGTAGATTAATTTTCTTCCCCAAAATTAGCTAAGGCTAATTAAAGACGCTAAAAAGTCCCCAATAAATAAACGCTCCTAATAATATTGAATAGATAATATTATTTACTGTAAACAGGAAGCTTGAAATAAGATTCCAAGACTTCCCTTTTATAACTTTAAAATTATATCTAAATAAAGGGATAATTACCATTAAAAGTAAAAAAGGTATGTATGAAGATAGACTAATTATTTTATCACTATAATGATGATAAGGAGCATTAAAGTAATAGATACCAATATTTGTAGCTAAAACAAACATGTAATAGGTCATAATTATTCCTAATAAGGGATAGTACAATTTTATATGCCTATAGTTTTCTAATGGTTTTTTAAATAAGAAATTCATGAAAAAGAATAATGATGTCATGAAGAAAAAACAACCAATAAAAAATAATGAAATTCGTATAAAAGGGGTGTTGAATGGCGTTATGTAATTAGTTAATCTTTCAAATTCTGAATTAGCAGGAAATAATTTTGGAATTTTTATTATATGGTCTCCCTTCATAAGCTCTTCCTTTAAACTATATTGAATAGAATAATTATAATCATGATAAAAATATAAAGTAATTACCCCTTCTTTTAAATCCCAAATTGAGCTAAGTAATGTCCCGTCACCATTTCTTTCTCTACAAACATGCATGGTGTCAGAAAGTGAAGTGCAAAATGCTAATGTGGTATCAAGTTTATGTTCTCTCAGAAAATCTCCCCCATTTCTATATTTTGCTAATTTCCTGCTTTCCTCATTATTAGTAATTGATGGGCAGAAGTTTGATAATACATAATAAGAATTGTTGCCTGTTTTTAGGCTATAGGGTTCCACAATAAGGTAATCTCCAGATTTGTCAATATAAATAAATACATCATTTATGAAAAAGCTATGGTCATACTCTTCAATATATTGTTGTACTTCTTTGACTGTTTTGCAACTATGTAAAATATCCTTTAGGTAAGAACTAGGATTAGAAATAGCCTTTCTTTTTTCTATTGGATTATTAACTTCCCTAGGGTGGTGGGCTACTAATCTTGAAAAAGAAAGTCCAACATTATTCATGCCGGACTGAGGAGCAAACTGATTATTTCCTATTGCTCTAGAGCCAGTAAAAGCAGCTCCATAATTTCCCTTTTTGCTTGTGTTCTCAAACCAAATTCTAGAAGTTATTCTCCAAGCATCTTCATTACAACCAACCATTGTTTTATCGCCAATAGTTATTTTATACATACTACATGAATGGGCACTCTGAGTTGAAAAACTGAGTAAAACTAAAATTATATTGAAAATATTTTTTTTCACTTTAATTATTTTCTTCTTAACTTAGTTACAAACTAACTTCTCCAAAGTAAAATTCCAATACTTTCAATTTGAAAATGTAATTGTATTTCGTTTTTATCATTTCGGATTGTGCAGCCTCATATCTTTGCCCTGCTTGTAAAAAATTAAAGGTATTCATTCCTCCATTATCAAAGCGTTCCTTAGCGTATTCATAAGCTAATTTACGCGCTTTCAATGTTTTTTCGGCAGCCTGATGGGCTTTCAAAGAACCTTTTGCATCATTATAGGCTTGGTTAATTGTATTTTCCAAATCCAACTTTACTTGCTCCAAAGCATAGGTCGATTTTTGGATATTGATTTTACTCCTCCTGATATTTGTATTGTTAGCCATTCCATTAAAAATAGGAATAGAGAGTTGCAAGCCAAAATTTTGTCCTGCATTCCTGTCTAATTGATGTGAAATATCACTTGGATCATCAAAAAGAATCCTTGAATTATAAGAATAAAAACCACTTAATTTGGGTAGAATACTACCTCTAGAAATCGCTAAATCTTTCTTGGCAATTTTAAGATTAGTTTCTGCCAATTTTACATCATTTCGTTTAGCAACAGCCTTGCTGTAAATGGTATTTACATTAGTGCTTAGTATTGCTGGTTCAGGAGTAATTGCTGTTTCCTGTGCAATTTCAAAATTGCTAAAATCAGGGATTAGTAATAATTGCGCCAAAGCAATTTTTGAAAGTTGAAAGTTGTTTTCGGCCACCACTACATTTTGTTCAATAGTAGCCACATTCGCTTCAATTTCCAGCACATCCCCCATTGGAATGATACCTGTTTTTAGGCGTTCCTGTGCAATTATTAATTCCTCATTAGCAACATTCAGTTGTGATTGTTGAACCCCTAAACTTTCTCGGTTAAATAGGATTTGTAAATAGGAATTAGCTACCAATAAGGAGATATTTTCCTTCATATCCGCCAGTTGATATTGGCTTGCTAAAATGCTGAGGTTAGCTCGGTATAGTTGCTGTATGTTTTGCAAACCATTGAATAAATCAATTCCCATATTTGCATTCATGGAGGCTGAACGAGTTGTCATATTTTCTAATAGTCCAGTTGTAATATTTTGGTTGAGCCCAACATTCCAAGAATGGGAACTTCCTAAATTAAGGCTCGGTAAAAAGTTAGCGATTGCTGTTGTTTTATTTAGGCTAGTGCTTTCCAAATCAGCCTGGGATTGCTTAATGGATATATTTTTTTCAATTGCTCGTTTTATACATTTCTCCAATGTCCATACTTCTTGTCCTTGCATAGATATAGAAAGTGATATAAAGAGAATTATTAATTTAACTGTTTTCATATTATTTTAATTACTGAACTTTAATTCTAACTCCCCCTCTTTTTTCAGGTTCTGTTTTATTCCATATTTTTATTTTATCCTCTTTTGTAACTCCAGAAAGCACTTCAGCATTGACTCCATCCGATAGGCCTAATTCAATATCTCTTTTTTCAAATTTCTGATCTCCAACCTCAACCTCAACATAAGGTTCTTTGGTTTTTAGGTCGTATTGTAAAAGGGCTTCACTTATTGCCATTACACTATCTCTTCTTTCCGTTACTATTGATGCATTAGCACTATAACCGGCTCTTATAAAATATTCGTCATCCAAGTAAACTTCTCCTTCAATTTTAAACTGAACAGCACCTCCTTCTTCTATTCCTTTTGGGGCAATAAACTTTAATTTGGCAGTATATTCTTTCCCTTCAATAGCAGCAAGTGTAACAATTAGTGACATGTCTTGTGATAATTTTCCTACTTCAGCTTCATCTACTTTCCCTTCAAAAATCATTATGTTCAAATCCGCAATAGTGGCGATAGTTGTTCCTGCATTAAATGTATTGGCTTGAATTACTTGATCTCCTTTTTTTACAGGAATCTCCAAAACAGTTCCTGTTACTGTTGCTCTAATATTAGTATTTGCTATTCCTGAACCACCTGAAGATCCTATTTTAATAATTTGCAAATCACTTTTTGCATTTGCTAAATCTTGCAAAGCTTGATTATATTGTAATTCTATGCTATTAAATTCTTGCTGAGAAATAATCCCTTTGTCAAAAAGTGTTTTGTGTCTGTGAAATTCTGCTTTAGAATTGGTTAAAATGAATTCAGAATTTTTCACCCTACCTTGTGCATTATTTAAGCTCTGTTCATTTGGCACTACTTTTATTTGAGCTAGCAGATCTCCTGCTTTCACCTCATCTCCTTCTTTTACCAATATCTTTTCTATAATTCCAGCTATTTGCGGCTTTATCTCCACTTCATCTTCAGGAATTACTTTCCCGGTTGCAACTATTTTATTTTCAATAGTAGCAATAGTAAGTGTGGTAGTTTCGTACTCAACTAGTGGCTTACTGTTTGACTTAATAAAAAAGGCACTTGCAAATATTATTCCTAAAAATAAAAGGCCTAATCCAATTTTCTTACTGTGTTTCATAATTTTAATTTTAATTTATTCTTCTCTTAATGCATCTATTGGTTTAATACTAATTGCTCTCTGTGCTGGTATAAGCCCAATCAAGGTTCCTAATATTGTCATTAATCCTAAAGCACCCAAAATGTATGAGATTGGTACCGTTGGATTAGTAAAAGGATAATCTGTTAGCCCTTGTGTAGCTATATTTATTCCAGAAAGCACAATAGCACCTAAAATAATTCCAATGATACCTGCAATTATAGTAAGAAAAACAGATTCTAAAATAATTTGTAATCTGATTTCTTTAGGAGTAGCTCCAATAGCACGTCTTATCCCAATCTCTTTTGTTCGTTCTTTTACTGAAATAAGCAAAATATTTCCTATACCTATTACACCTCCAAAAATGGTAGCCAAACCTATTACTAATGACAAAAATGTTAGACCTGAGGCAAATCTAGTAATTTGCTTAAACATTTCACCTAAATTAAATCCGCCAATTGCACGCATATCAGCAGGGCTTATATTATGCCTATCTTTCAGAACAGTTCTAATATCTTGTTCTACTTTTACAATATCAGCATCATCAAAAGCAGCAACTATTAAAAAATGAACATGTTCTCCATTATTGTAGAGTTTCTTATAAGTTGAGAAAGGAATATGAATATCACCATCTTCTGCCATCCCCCCATCAACAGCATATTTATGTATTCCTACAACTTTAAAATAAATATTATTGATGCGGATGAATTCACCTATTGGATTTTCATCCTCTTCAAATAATTCTTGCCTTGTTCTTTCGCCAATTACACATACTTTTCTATTAAATGTTATATCTGATTCATTTATGAATCTACCTCCATCATATATGTTTTTTGTTGTAATTGTTGTAAATACTGGGAAATCTCCATAGACATTATAAGTTCCTGTTTTTTGACCATGAACTATCTTTCCACCAGAAGTACCCCATAGCCCACTTACATTTCTAGGTGCAATATATTGTATCTCTGGGATTTTGTTTTTTAAAGCCTGAACATCACTTAATTTTAAGCTAATTTGCCTTCCTATTTTAAATCCATCATAAGGTACAGTTGTAGATTGTCCCCAAACGAATAAACTATTAGAAGATATCCTTTCAAATTGACGCTCAAATCCGTTATCAACTCCTTTAGCTGCACCAGACAAAACTATATATAAAAAAATTCCCCAGAGCACACCAATTACAGTAATTATTGTCCTAATCTTGTTTTGATTAATTGAGCTAAAAATTTCTTGCCATGTATCGCTATCAAGTAGTTTTTTCATATCTATTCGTCTCTTAATGCAATAATAGGTTTAATTCTTGCTGCTCGTCTTGCTGGAATGTAGCCAGCAAGTGCACCAGAAAGTATAAGGATAATAGTAGCAAAGATTGCAGTTGAAATTTCAATGTTAGGATTGGTGATAAAATAATTTTTTTCAAGGGTATCTCCTATTAAGCTCAAAGTAGCAATACCTGCAATTAGCCCAAAATAACCTGATAAAGTAGTGATGAAAATAGCTTCTTGCAGGATCATAGCAATAATGCTTCTTGGGCTTGCACCAATTGCTTTTCTAATGCCTAATTCTTTAGTGCGCTCTTTCACTACAAACACCATAATATTACTTATACCAATAATTCCAGCAATTAAAGTGCCAATTCCAATAAGTGAAATAATTAATTGAAGAACACTGGAAAATTGTTGAGTTTCTTTCATGTCATCTGCAAGATTTCTTATATATATTCCTCCACTATCTCTAGGGTCAATAGCTTTTTTATTTTTTAAAAATTTCTTTAGATTTTTTTCAAATTCTATTGCTCCTTCATAACCAATTTCAGGATTATAGCTAAGTACAATTTCATCAATTTTATTATTTCTACTTTGTAATTTTTGATAACTCGTATAAGGGATATAAATAATTCTTTCTTCATTGTCTCCTCCATCATCTTGAAATACACCAATCACTTTCCAACTATGACCTCCAGCATGTAAATATTGACCTATTGGCTCTGTATTTTTAAAAATATCTTGCTCAACTAACCTGCCAATTACTGCATATTGGCATTTATTTTTTATATCATCCTCATTTAGATAACGTCCTTTCATCATTATAGTCATTTCATTATATTGATGAGCAGGACTAACTGCTCTAATCATGTAGCTATTAGCCTCTCCCTTAAATTTAACCGTAGCTTGATCGTAAATTCTAGGGGTTATACTCTCCAGATAATAATCAAATTGCTGCTCTATATCTCTTAAATCACTATTATCAAATTCTATTCTTCTTCCTGATTCATACCCCTTAAAGGGTTTATCAGTTACACCAGGGTATATCCACATGGTGTTAGATTTATCATCATTAAAAAATGATTGAAACGTATTACCTAACCCATTACCAAAACCAAAAAGTATAATAAAGATAAATATACCTAGAGCAACAGTAAAACCTGATAAAAAAGTTCGCAATTTATTTTTACGTATTGTATCAAATATTTCTCTCCAACTATCTTTGTTAAACATGAGTTGTTGCTTTTATTTGATTAACGACTTTATCTTCAACAATTACACCATCTTTTAGCCGAACAATACGTTTACACATCATTGCAATATCTTCTTCATGAGTAACTACTAATATTGTTTTCCCTTCAGCATTTATTTTTTGAATTAAATCCATAACTTCAGTAGATGTTTTGGAATCTAAAGCACCAGTAAGCTCATCAGCAAGCAATACTTTTGGTTGGGTAACCATTGCTCTGGCAATTGCCACCCTTTGCTTTTGTCCTCCTGAAAGTTCACTTGGTAAATGAGTGGCCCAATCGGCTAACCCAACTTTTGTAAGATATTCCATGGCTATTTCTTGACGTTCCATTCGCTTAAGTCCTTTATAATATAAAGGCAAAGCAATATTTTCAAGGGCAGTTTTATAATTAATTAGATTAAATGATTGAAATATAAAGCCTAAAAATTTATTTCGGTATTGAGCAGACTTAGTTTCATCCATATCTTTTATTAGGTTGTCATCCAAAGTATAGATCCCTTCATCAGCAACATCTAACATTCCAATAATGTTTAGTAGAGTAGATTTTCCAGAACCTGAAGACCCCATAATTGCAACCAACTCCCCTTCATTAACATTAAAATTAATACCCTTTAAAACATGCAAGGAGTTTTTTCCAATATGATACGATTTATGTAAGCCCGTAATTTTTATCATTTTGATTGATTTATGGCTGGCAAATGTAAATAAAATATAGTACTATGCAAGACAAAGTACCTAAATATGTAATTACTAGATTCAACTCTCAAAATAATAAAAATAGATTATAATAGAATTGAAAACGAAAAAACATGTGAGATAGTGTAATTAATAGATTTTATCAGCATGTTTATTCTCTACCCAATCTCCATGTTCTTTAATAAGGTCAATTAATGCACTTACTGCTTTTTCTTCAGGGATGTTTTTTTCTACCACAGTTTGTTCTTTATATAAAGTAATTTTTCCTGGGCCCGTACCTACATAGCCATAATCTGCATCTGCCATTTCCCCTGGCCCATTTACGATACAGCCCATAATTCCAATTTTTACTCCTTTTAAGTGATTAGTAACTTTCCGGATTTTGGCTGTGGTTTCTTGCAAATCAAAAAGAGTTCTTCCACAACTAGGACAAGAAATATATTCTGTTTTGGAAATACGAGTTCGTGTAGCTTGTAGTATTCCAAATGCTAAGGAATTTACAGATTGATCAGAACCGCAATTCTCTGCCGCAATAAATATACCATCCCCTAATCCATCTAAAAGCAGTGCTCCAAAATCAGAACTAGCAGAAAGTTGTAATTGTTCTTCAGACAAGTCTCCATAAGCCCTACCAATAATTACTGGAGTTTTTATATTATTATTCATTAGCTCGGTAAAGAGCTTTCTTTGCTCGGCTAGTCCGTTTCTGTTATAAGTATCAATTAACAAAACGGCTGTTGTATCCGTTTTTAGTTTTGTAAAAAGTTCTTTATTCAATTCAGATAAACAGACATAAATAAAGTTTAGTTTATCTGAGATAATTTCTTCATCTAAATAATCATTAACCGTTAAAAATGGATATCCTTTTTTATGTTCTTGCCACTTTTTATAATTATAAATAATGCCTAACGTTCCAGGAACTTCAAAGTCAATATCATGATTTCCCATAAAAACATAATCAGCTGCCATATCAGAGATATGCCATTTATCTAAAGGAATGGAATAATTAGAACCTAAAGCAAAAAAGGAAGCAGGTGTAATTTTTTCTTTAAGGCAAAAGTCAGCCATTACAATCGGCACATTTCTTCCGCCAATATTTAGGACTTTATTTGTTTCTCTCTTTTTATAATCAAAAGAATGGAGTGTGTTTTTTGTTATTTTCTCAATAGAATTATGCTTCTCAATTCCTTCAAAATGCTTTAACAAATTTTGTGCTACTGGAACTTCAAATTCTGGCGCTTCCGTTAGCGAAACACGAATAGTGTCACCTAATCCATCTGCTAAAAGCGTACCTATTCCAACTGCCGATTTTATCCTACCATCTTCCCCTTCCCCTGCTTCAGTCACTCCCAAATGAAGCGGATAATCCATACCTTCTTTTATCATTTCAGCTACTAAAAGCCGATAGGCGTGCACCATCACTCTAGTGTTGGACGCTTTCATAGAAAGGAGAATTTCATGGAAATTCTCATCTTGGCATATGCGTAAAAATTCCATGGCTGATTCCACCATTCCCTTAGGCGTATCCCCATAACGAGAAAGAATTCTGTCAGAAAGAGAACCATGATTAGTCCCAATTCGCATAGCTGTTCCGTACTCCTTACAAATTTTAACAAGAGGAGTGAACTTTTCCCTTATCCTGTCCAGTTCAGCTGTATAAGATTCGTTAGTATATTCAATATTTTTAAATCTTTTTTTATCAGCATAATTCCCAGGATTTACCCTTACTTTTTCTACAATCCTGGCTGCAATTTCTGCTGCATTTGGTGTAAAATGAATGTCAGCTATAAGGGGGGTATCATACCCTCTTTTTCTTAGTTCATCTTTGATGTTTTGTAAGTTTGCAGCCTCCTTTTTGCTTGGAGCTGTAATCCGTACCAATTCACAACCTGCCTTAATCATTCGTATTGATTCTTCAACAGTAGCAATGGTATCCATAGTGTCTGTTATGGTCATTGATTGAATAGCAATAGGATTATTTCCTCCAATTCCCAAATTACCAATCATTACAACTCTTGTTTTAAAGCGAGAAAACTTAGTTAAACTATTACAATATTTCATTATTGTTTCATTATTTTTCTAATGATTTTACCATCATCAATCTCAACAAAATAAATTCCTTTTGCAAGAGATTTAATATTTATTTTTTGTGAAATTGCGTTTTTATTTATTTGTTTAGCAAGTACAATTTTTCCTAAATTATCTACAATTGTAAATTCAGAAAATACCGATAAATCTCCACTTATTATTATATCATCTTTAGATGGATTAGGATAAATATTTATATTATAATTCTCTTGTTCAATAGACGAAGAGCCGCTCTCCACTTTAAATTCATAAAAAATAAATTTCCCGAAATCACCATCAAAAGCATGCAGCCAGCCTGCTCCTAGCTCTCGGAATCTAGCCATCCCAGAGCCATCATTATTTGCCCAAAAATCAAAACCATCTTCATCTTCATCGTTAATAATAAACGTATAACAACCATCATCAAAAGTGAGTGTGTCTCTGTAATTTGTATTTGCATATAAGATATTGCTAGAAAAAAGAATGTTGTCATCCGAATTCAAAAATTTCCAAGAATTTTCAGATTCTTGTGTAGCAACATTCACAACTCCTGAATTTGTTTCAAACCAAAGAGCGAATGTATTAGGATATGATGCAGGAGCTTCAAATGCTGAAGTCATTAAATTATTTTGTGAATATTGATCAGTTGATGAATTTACTTCAAATATCTCAACATAAAACTTGTTTGATGAAGCTGTATTTATTGTTAACCACAAAGAAGTAGGATCTGGAAGTTCAATCTCAACTTTTTCTAAGAAATCTAAATTCCCAGACCAATTATAAGTATGTTGTTGCCCTCCATTAATCCAATATTTTATACTCACAGAAGTTAAAGTAGAGGATCCTGTATTTTGCAACACAACTTCTGGTTTTGAACACATAGGATTTCTTCTGAAATGTTTTATACTAGTTGTCGGAGAAAGTACTTCAGCAATTGAGGCATCGATGCTAAAATTAGGATCATCATAACTTACCAATTGACAATTCACCCAATAATTTGAAGATCCGGAAGCTCCATCTATTCCATAATCAAAAATATGTGATTGGCCTGGAGTAACAAATGGGGTAATATCATCCTCTCTTAAATCTGTTTCTTTTCCTGGACACCATCCAGCTCTATCGTAAATCCAAGTGCCTCCTTGTGGATAAATAGGATTGTCGGCACATTCCGTCCATACTTGCCAACTATAGGTAGAAGGATTTGATCCATCTAAATTTAAAGTATGAGTTCTTGGAATAAATTCTCCTTCTTGTCCATGCCCCGTAATAGAGGTTCTTAGTTTAAAAGAAGTGGCATTTGACAATAAAGTATGAGATCTTGCTTCAAATGCATCATCTGACATAATAGTAGTATATCCTTTAGATTGTGGTCTCCAAATTTGTTGCATCTCTAATACATCTCTAGTAGGAGTTCCTACAATAAATAGAAATTTAACATCCATATCTTCCTGCCATTGTCCACCACCACTCATTGTAATTTGTTTATTTCCTTTTAATACAGGAGAATAATCAGTTACATCAAAATACCAGGTTTTCCCAGTAGC